>Ga0182735_1000041_pt1 | contig 200327 bp, 193 predicted proteins | sample eDN5th30CKraftMG_FD_128524 | JGI IMG/M metagenome (GOLD analysis project Ga0182735, IMG submission 128524) | Enriched Miracle-Growth compost microbial communities from Emeryville, California, USA - eDNA 5th pass 30_C Kraft MG (version 2) (version 2) ... | reverse complement strand
TCGACCTGGCGCAGCTTCGCGACGATCTCTTCGGGCTTATGCTTCTTCTGGGGCATTCCAACGTCCTCTCCAATGGCTCAATAGCCTACTTCAGGGAGGACCACTTTTCAGGGGGCAGACCAGGCCAGCGAAAGAGACACAGCGCCGATCGCCACCGAAGCGAAGAAAGTTGCCGCCAGGCACAACGTCACCCCTGCCGCGAGAAGCGGTATGCGGTCGACAGGGCGGGCGGGTGCGTTGATGCCGGCAATGCTCATTCGAACATCTCATCGAGGACCCGCGAGAGTGCCTTGGTGGCGATGCCGCTTGACGCGGCATCGGAGCGCACATGCAATTCACGCATGATGACGATGTTGCCGTCGCGTCCGGCGGGTGTCAGTCCGATGCCCGGATAGTCCTTCCAAAGCCCGTCAAGGTCGCCGAAGGAGGGAAGCTCCTTCTCGGAGATGATGACGACGTCCGGCGCCATCAGGATCATTCCCTCGGGTGTCACCGCGCGATAGCGATCCCGTCCGATCTCGGCAAAGGCGTTCAGCGCCCCGACGCGCAGAATAAGGTTGTGAACGGCGGTCGCCGAGCCGCCGGCGGAAAAGTTGGTTCCGGCGCCCATTTTCGATGCATGCACGATGCGTAGCGGTTTGCCGCCGCGCATCACCGGGCGAATCTGCGCATAATCGGCCTCGATCGCCTCGACGATCTTCGCGCCGCGATCCTCAAGCCCCAGCAGCGCGGCGAGGCGGATGACCTTCTCCGTGGCAGGCAGTGCTCGGTCGATATTCGCGGTTTTCACGCCTACCGCCTCGAGGCCGTTCAGGAGGCGCTGGCTGATTACGCTGGAGGCCACCACCAGTTTGGGTCGCAGCGAAAGGATGCCTTCAATGCCCGCCCATTCGCGCACCTTGTGCGGGGTGTCGTCTATGCCGGGCAGGTCGATGTCGACGGGACGGGCGAGAATGCGATCCGCCGCACCAAGGGCGACCGCGATCTCGACCATGTCCGCGCCGAGCAGGACAAGCCCTCGGCCATCGGCTCCGGGCCCGGCATCGTTGGGTTTGTAGAGGGCCGGATATGCATCGATATCCGAGATGTCGACAACCTCGGCGCTGACCGGGAATGCGATAGCGCAGAAAAGGAAGGCCAGAGAATGAATTCGCACGCGCACAGGCTTGTCCCTTATTGGCATTATGGCCCGTCAGGGCCCCCTGGGGCACACTCCTATTAAAGATGAGAAATTTGCTCAAGATTTTTCTCGGCAGAGGTCGTACTCTCTTGACGTCTCAGTCGCGAGCATCTCCGCAGCCCTGCGCATTCAGCGTTTCGGGATCGCTCAGCAGCCGCCAGTAGCTTCGCAGCCAGGCCAGAAAGGCCGCGGCCCAGAGGATTGAAGCGGCAGCGTAGGTCGGTCCCGGTGGATGCGGTATTATATCCATGTCAGGCAGGGTGCGCAGCAGAACGGCTGCAATGGCACAGATGATGGCCAGTTTCGTGCCGAGCGGGAATACCAGCTTCTGGCCCGTGTGCAGCAGACCGGCAATCGAATAGATCGCCAGCACGCCAAGGCCCGATCCACCCATGAGAGCGGTGTGTAGCCCGGTCACCTCTGTAAATGGAGCCCCCAATCTTGCCGCGCCGATGAGTGCCAGACCATACCGGCAAATCCACTCGAAACTGCCAGCCCCAGGATCTCCGCACGTAGTGCCTCACGAGGCCAGTGCGCCCGTATCGCGACAGCACTCAACTGGACACGTCCTGCTTATTCAGGTGTTGCCAACCAGCTTGCTGAGAGCTCCGCATCCCGATCAAGTCTTGTTGCCGTCGCCATCGCGCTCATTGCAGTGATTGTCACAATTCCCGGACGCTTGTTTCAGCCCACGAAACAAGATTTCTGTGGAACAGAAGTTGGGACCCGGACGTTGTGTTCCACCTTGCAAGTCGTGCCACGATCCTGCACCTTATGAAGAGCGGCGGCTTCTGGGGAACAGGAGAGGAGCTCACGATGAGAAGCATCATCCTTGCAGGAATGTTCGCGCTCTTGGCCTCGACTTCCTGGGCGCAAACGACACCGGCACCGCAGACCACCGTTCCCCCCGTTGACGGGCAGGGCAATGGGCCGGTCGTCCGGCAGGGTGGCCCGTCCAATCTCTGTCAGGAAGTGCTCGCCTTCATGAAGGCACCCGCGCCTGAGGCGGCTGCGCCAGCCGTCGCGGCAAAGCCTTCGGAGCCTCCGGCCTCGCAGGCAGCGCCCGCACGGCAGGCAGCTCCAGGTCAGGATAGCGCCGCCGTGAAGGGCACAACAGATACCGGTCCTGCCAAGGCGGATGAAGGGACGGGTTCGGCGCAGGAAATTACCGGGCAGGATGGCGTGGCGACCGATGCCCCCCAGCCAGGCAAGGACAGTGCCGCAAGTGGTTCGGCGTCCAACGCCCCACAGAAGGAAAGCCGGGCAGCGCCCGTGCCTCCGGCTGACGTGACGAGCACCCCGAGGGAAACGGTGCTGACCGTTGAAGCGGCAGAGCAGCTTGCCGCCGCCAATGATATCGCGCAGTGCCACAAGGTGGCCCGCGAGATGAGGGTTGCGGGAGTCGACATGCCGCCGCCGTTAATGGCTCTGGCGGCACTCGATCTTCAATATCAGCAGAGCTCCGGCCCGGTGAGCGAGCCGGCTCCGGCTGGCGGCCAATAGGCTGCCGTTTGTCGCGCCGATGTTTCGATGGCAGTCCGGTCGGGCTGTGGAATGGCATGGGGAAGGAGTAGGCGGGAATGGGAATGATCCTGACGGGTATCGTCGTAGCGGCGGCAATTGCCTTCGGCGCCGGATATTTTTTTCTGGATGAGCAGCAGCAAGAGCCGGCGTGGCGTGTCTACAGCACCGACAGCACAAGAGTCGGCGATCCGGGGCACAATCTCGTCGGCCAGAACTGGTCGGGCGAGCCTGGCGGCAAGGATGCGGGCCGCGACGAGATCGCTTCCTGAGAACATCACGAAAGCGGATTGCCGTTTCCGACCGCGTCGTTCGGGGCTTTGGCGCGAGTTGATGATATCTGGCGCGTCGGGCTGCCACAGCTGAGCGCAAAGGTCGGTCCAGGTGACGGCGAGCGCTTCGAACGTCCGTGCCTGCCTTCAACCGTCTCCCATTCTGCGTGACTGTCGATTTCCGGCAGACACACAACCAAAGAGCCCGGACCGATATGATCCGGGCTCTTTGGTTGTGTGGGTAGAGCTGCCCGGCGCATTTCCGCTCTCACGGAATCGAGGGGGTACTCTCTCCCTTTGTTTACGCAAATCCGGATGCGAAACCGCTGCGCACTTTTGCTGGGATTGCTCTATTCCGCGGGTTCGGCAGCGTTGTGTGGCGGAATCCGACCTTCCACCTCGGCTTGCTGCTTCTCGACCCAGACGCTGTGATGCTCCTTGGCCCAGTTCAGGTCCACGGTTCCGGAACCCATTGCATCATAGGCGCCTTCCATGCCGAGCGTGCCGATATAGATGTGCGCGAGGATGACCGCGATCATGATGACGCCGACGGCCGCATGAACATATTGGGCGGTCTGCATCCCGTTCACGTCGGTGAAGAAGAATGGGAACAGCAGGTAGATGCCGGAGACCGAGAGCGAGATTCCGCCCAGCACGACCGCCCAGAAGATGAGCTTCTGCCCTGCATTGAAGCGCGCTGCCGGGGGATGCGTCCTGTCGGACCGATCGAACATTCCGCCCGCGGTCTTCAGCCAGTTGGCATCGTAGCGGTCCGGAAGATTATCCCAGACCCACAGGACCAGCATGACGAGCACGCCGAGCATGAACGCCCAGGCCACGAAATCATGCGCGTACTTTGCCCAGATGGACCAGGTCGAAAAAGCCTCCGGCCCGATCAGCGGCAGCAGCAGGCGCTTGCCGAAGATGAGGTTCAGCCCCGTGATCGCCAAGATGATGAAGGAGGCAGCTGTCGTCCAATGGGCAAGGCGCTCCAGCGAATTGAAACGCAGGATCCTGATGCCCGACTCGCCGGAGCGCAGGCGTATCCGTCCCCTGATGAAGTAGAAAAGGGCGAGCACGAGCAGCATGCCGACAATGGCGATGGCGCCGATCCATGGCAGTGCGGTCTCGTGGAAGCTCTGATAGTTGCGACCCTGCGGCTGCTGAAGGGTCGCGGCCTTGCCGTCGGGTATGGTGATGCGGCCCTGTACCTTGTTGAGCTCGTCGAGAAGCTGACGCTCGCTCACGGCCTCGGCAGTGGGGTTTCTTCCAGACGTGCCTTCCTGCGCCGCCGCTGGAACGACCAGCAGGCCGAAGGCCAGAACGAGCGCTGCGACAGCCGGTGGAATCGTGCGACCAAGGTTCCAGATCCGCATTGCTCCATCCTCCTGAGCTTGTTTCCCACGGTGCCTGCCGGCATCCGCTACCTGGAATTTTCAGGGCATTTCCGCTTTCCCACAGAAACGCGGAAATGCTCTATCCCTTTGTTTTCACGCAATTCCGGACGCAAACCGCTACGCACCTTGCTGTAATTCTCTAGACTTCGACCGTCTCCCGATAGGCCGTCTGCCAGCCCCACGCGCCCGAACCATATCCGCGCTGCGTCACGCGTTCCTTGTAGATCGCCGCGATGATCTCGCCGTCGCCGGCAAGCAGCGACTTGGTCGAGCACATTTCCGCACAGAGCGGCAACTTGCCTTCGGCAAGGCGGTTCGCGCCATATTTCGCATATTCGGCTTCGGTGGAATCGGCCTCGGGTCCGGCCGCGCAGAAGGTGCATTTGTCCATCTTGCCCCGCGAGCCGAAATTGCCGACACGCGGATATTGCGGCGCCCCGAACGGGCAGGCGTAGAAACAATAGCCGCAGCCGATGCAAAGATCCTTCGAATGCAGCACCACGGCATCCGCCGTCGTGTAGAAGCAGTTCACCGGACATACCGACGCGCATGGCGCGTCGGTGCAATGCATGCAGGCCATGGAGACGGAACGCTCGCCCGGCTTGCCGTCATTGATGGTGACGACACGACGTCTGTTGATGCCCCACGGCACGTCGTGCTCGTTCTTACAGGCGGTAACGCAGGCGTTGCATTCGATGCAGCGATCGGCGTCGCAAAGGAACTTCATCCTGGCCATTGTCTGCTCCTCCTCCTACGCCGCAGCGATCTGGCAAAGCGTGACCTTCGGCTCCTGCATGCCCGTTACGGGATCGTAGCCGTAGGTGGTGATGCTGTTGGCGCTTTCGCCAAGCACATAGGGATCCGTCCCCTCCGGATAGTTGGCCCGCAGGTCTTCGCCCTGGAACCAGCCGCCGAAATGGAAGGGCATGAATGCGACACCCTTGCCGACGCGCTCGGTCACCAGAGCCTTTACCCTGGCCCTGGAATCGTTCTCCGCGCCGCTGACCCACACCCAGTTCCCGTCGCTGATGCCGCGTTCACTCGCATCGGCGGGGTTGATCTCGACGAACATGTCCTGCTGCAATTCGGCCAGCCAGCGGTTCGAGCGGGTCTCTTCGCCGCCGCCCTCATATTCGACCAGCCGGCCGGTGGTCAGGATGATCGGGAACGACCTGGCGATTCCGTTGTCCACCGCCGCCTTCTGCACGCTGAAGCCGATATTGGGCAGGCGGAACTGCTTGGCGTCGGGATAGGTCGGATATTTCGCCACGAGATCCACCTTGGGCGTATAGATCGGCTCGCGATGAACTGGCACCGGATCGGGCAGGTTCCAGGCGAGCGCCCGGGCCTTTCCGTTTCCATAGGGGTGGCAGCCGTGGCTGAGCGCGACGCGCTGGATGCCGCCGGACAGGTCCGTTGACCATGACACCTTGCCGATGCCGCCCATGTCGTCGCCGATCGTCTGGATGATGCCGAGTTCATCCGGCGTCAGGTCCCGGTCCCAGCCAAGCTTCTGCAGCACAGCCATGGTGAATTCAGGATAGCCGTCGGTAAGCTCGGACCCTTCCGTGAAGGAGCCTTCGGCGAGAAGCGTTTCGCCGTTCCGCTCGACGCCGAAGCGGGCGCGGAACGGGCTGCCGCCGTCCATCACATGCAGGCCGGTGCTGTAGAGGTTGGAGGTACCGGGGTGGCGAACCTCCGGCTTGCCCCAGCATGGCCAGGGCAGGCCATAATAGTCGCCGCCGACCTCCGGATCATCCTTAGGCGCGCGCAGCGTAACCAGGTCGAATTTGTGCTGGTTGCGCATATGCGCCTTGAGCCGCTCCGGCGACTGGCCGCAATAGCCTGTCGACCAGCTGCCGCGATTCATCTCGCGCAGCACGTCTTCCGGCACCGGCCGGTCGCCCTCGACGGCGATGTTCTTGAACATCCAGTCGGCGAGGCCGAGCTTCTTCGAGAGCAGGTAGAGAACCTGATAGTCGTCCTTCTGCTCGAAGCTCGGCGCGACGATCTGTTCACCCCATTGCAGAGCGCGGTTGGAGGCGACGCGCGAGCCGGAGGTCTCGAATTGCGTGCAGACCGGCAGGAGATAGGCATCGTCCTTGCGGCCCGCCTGCACCGCGAGCGAGGCCCAGGTCGTGGGGTGGGGATCGGCCACGACAAGCAGTTCGAGGCCGGCGAGCCCCTTCACGGACTCCGGTATGCGGGCAATACTGTTGCTGGCATGACCTTGCACGAACATTGCCCGCATGACGTCGGGCTGCTGGACGTCTTCCTTCGGCAGCGAGACCGAGTCGAACCAGCGGGTCAGCGGGACGCCGGGCGTCTCCATCAGCTCCTTGGAGGAGAACTGGCCGACCAGATCGTTGTAGGGGATTTCCCAGACCCGCGCCCAGTGCTTCCATGCGCCCTCCGTCAGCCCGTAATAGAAGGGCAGGGTGACCACATCGAGCCCGATATCCGTCGCACCCTGAACATTGTCATGGCCGCGGAAGATATTGGCGCCGGTACCCGGCTTGCCGATATTGCCGGTGGCGAGGCACAGGATGCAGCTCGCCCGCGTATTGGCCGTTCCAACGGTGTGGTGCGTCTGGCCCATGCACCAGATGATCGTCGCCGGCTTCTGGGTCGCGAATGTCTCGGCGATGCGCTTCAGCTGATCGCCGGGCACGCCGGTGATCGTCTCCACCTCGTCAGGGGTGTATTTTGCGACTTCCTTCCTGACTTCGTCCATCCCGTAGACGCGCTGGGCGATGAATTCCTTGTCCTCCCAGCCGTTTTCGAAGATGTGCCAGAGCATGCCCCATATGAGGGCGATGTCGGTGCCGGACCTGAAGCGCACATATTCGGTCGCGTGCGCGGCCGTGCGGGTGAAGCGCGGATCCATGACGATCAGGTTGCCGTTGTTCAGCTCCTTGCCTTCGAGCAGGTGCTGCATCGCGACCGGATGCGCCTCTGCGGGATTGCCGCCCAGGACAAGCATCGTCCTGGAGTTTCGGATGTCGTTATAGGAATTGGTCATCGCGCCGTAGCCCCATGTATTGGCTACGCCGGCAACCGTCGTCGAATGGCAGATGCGGGCCTGATGGTCCTGGTTGTTCGTCCCCCACAGGGCAGCAAGCTTGCGAAAGAGATAGGTGCCTTCGTTGGAGAATTTCGCCGAGCCCATCCAGTAGACGGATTCCGGGCCGGACTTCTCGCGGATCTCAAGGAGCTTGTCGCCGATGCCGTTGATCGCATCATCCCAGGATATGCGCTCCCAGCGCCCGCCGACGAGCTTCATGGGATATTTGAGACGGCGGTCGCTGTGCACGAGTTCGCGGACGCTGGCGCCCTTGGCGCAGTGCGAACCGCGGTTGAACGGGCTGTCCCAGGAGGGCTCCTGCCCGGTCCAGACGCCGTTCTGCACCTCGGCCGTTACCGTGCACCCGACCGAACAATGGGTGCAAATGCTCTTTTTCAGCTCGATCGGCACGCCCGGCTGCGGCGGGCTGATCGCCGCGGCCTTCCTGACGGTGCCGAACTGGAACGAGCCCAGCGCGGCGATTCCACCGACGGCAAGGCCGGAGCGGCGGAGAAACGTCCGCCGGTCCACCGGAGCCGATACAGTGTCGCCGATGAGGGTCTGCAGTCTTGCGCGGCTTGCCTGACCGCTCTTGCGCTTCGTCAGCATGGCGACCTCACTTCTTCTGGGGGTAACCGTTCACGCGGTAGAATGCCTTGACGTGATCCGTCTCCTGGTAGCGGGCTCGCATCTCCTCCTGGCCGGGGTCGTAGGCCTGGGCTTCGGTGGGAGCGAGTGCGACGGCCGCGACAGCGGTGGTGGAAACACCACCGAAAGCCTGGAGGAAGTTGCGCCGGCTGAGTGCCGATCGTGGCTTGTCCTGCATCTTCCTTCCTCCTCCTTTGCGGGATCCGGGTCCCGAAGCATGCGTCTATGCGCTTCGCCGGGTCTCCATGGCGAAGCCTTCGCCTTCGATGTCGATGAAGAGCCGGCCGATCATGCCGACAGCGCGATAGAAACGGGCGTTCTTTGCCGCTTCCAGATCGGCGAAAAAGCGCCCCGCCCATGGCGCGATGTGGCGTTCGAAGAAATCCCGTTCCTCGTCTTCCGAGGCCGTGAAGTGATTGTCGGCAAGGCCGCTCATGATCTCGCAGAGCGTGCCGATATGGTCTTCCGGGTCGGAATGGTCCTCTGCCCGTTCGATGCCGAGGCGGATCATGTCGCCGCGCAGCCGTGCGAGCGGGCGTTCGTTGAGGAAACCGGTGAGATAGTATGATGCGTAGGGGAGAAGCTCTCCGCGGCCGACGCCGATGAAAAGCTCGTCATATTCCCGCTTCACGCCTTCGGCGGATGCCGTCTCCGCCGACCGCCCGAGCGCCGCATGCGCCTGGCCGAGCAGCGTGGCTGCATCACCTTCAAGACCTGAAAGCCGGGTCAGGAGGCCTGCATCCGGTGGCGAAAGCAGCAGCGCGGCAAGCAATGCATATTCGCTCGACCGTGCGCGGTCGATATCGTCGACAATCGCGGCAGGCTCTTCGGATGACGAATACAGGTCGGGGCGCAGGACCGTCCGTGAAAGACCGGTAACGGCTTCGACCGAGAGAACCCGTTCGGCCGGGATGCGGCGCCATAGCGAAACTGTCGGTTGAGCGATGCCAAGCTGGCGTGCAAGGGCGGAAACGCCGCCCATCGCTTTGATCGCTTCTTCCAGACCTGCTTCCCTATGCATGTTAATGCCCTCGGTACTGCAGGCTCATAGTATTTCCCTATGGGAATAATGCAATACCCCTGTTCCGGAAAGAAACTTCCGCCCGAAATACGGGATCAGCGCGGCATCGCGCCGCCATGGCGCGGTCGCAGGACTGGCTCGGAGACTTGCTGAAGCTTGTCGTCATCACTGGAATGCGGAAGCCGTTCCGGATCGGTTTCGCCCGTCCCCAAAGCGAGTGGCGGGTTCGATTCGGATGTTTGGGCCATTGCCACGGATTCCGGTGTTGTTTCGTCTGTCCCTTCATCCGGCAGAGCGGTTGACTGTTGCCGGGGGAGGGCATCCGGCAATTGTGGGGCGGTGGCCGGTTCTGCATCCGGTTCGAGCGCGCGTACGGTCTTCGACAGGAAATCGACGACGGTTTCCTTGGTTGCATCGATCGGGCCAAACCCGGCCATAGAGCCGGGCTGGTTGAAGTCCCACGCATATTCCGAGGGACCGACATAATCGCGAATTCCCGGATCAAGCGACCACATCTTGCGCAGCGCCGCGCTTTTCAGTGCCAAAGGCACGCCCTTCCTGAGAAAGGCGGTCAGGTCGCTCTCGGCTGTCAGGTCTTCGAGGCGGGGAAGGGGCTCCGCCGGATCGGCTGCCTCATCCTCCAGCGGCTCCGGCTGGGTGTGAGTGTCGGCGACGACCGGGATAGTTGGTCCGCCCTGCGCATCCTTCTCTCCAGGCGTCGCCTGCGTTTCTTCGGCGCGCGCACCCAATTTGCGGCGCGACCAGCGGGTAAAGGGATTTTCGTCGCCGTTCATTCCTCGTCGCTCCCGTGTACGGAACCTCGATCGTGTCGCGCCATCGCATCCGGATCAGCGCGGTCGCGCTTGCGCTTGATGAACGGGCGCTCGATGTGATGGGCTTCGACGAAGACGGTAAGCTGCCTTTGCAGTTCAACAGGCATCGGCAGCGCTTCTATGATGTCCGTACCGGTTTCCGTCAGCGCCTCGGCTTCCGCAGGATCGACGGTGACGAGAAGAAGCACGACCCCCGGCGGCGCATCCGTGGAACGGAGAGCGACCCATATAAGGGGCTGCTGCGAACGCAGGTTTTCCCGGTACATCGTCGTATCGGTCCCGAACAGTTCCAGCTCGATCGCGCCGGCATAATAGCGGACCAGTCCGGGCGATTGCTCAACGATCGTCCAGGGAGTGGCGGCTGGCGCGCCGACCAGCGCGGTCACCGGCACCCAAGCGTGATCGATCCAGGGGTTTTTCAGGGCCCGCCGTTCCACGATGACGCCGATTTCGGCCGTTTCACGCACCATCTTGTGCTCCCGCAGCATTTTCGCGAAAATGCCCTATCTATTTGTTCTTACACAATTCCAGACACAAAACCGCTACGCATTTCTGCTGGAATTGCTAGCTCGCCGCCATTGCGCGGAGCGGCAGGCCGGCGACCAGGTTTTGCGGCTTCATGCGTATCGCCCGGTCGGGCGTCATCGCCATGATCAGCCAGACCGGCTGCGCACCCACCTCCGGCTCGACTTCCGCGGTGTCGGCGAAGTCGAGCCGGAACAGCGCAATGATATGCTCCGCGACCTCGGGTTCGAGATCCGCATTCGACCATAGCGCATTGCCGATGCGTGTCGCTTCGATATCCAGGCCGACGAACCACGCCCAATTGTCGTCTTCCATGCGCGCGACCGGTTGGATCCTTACCTCGACCGCCAGCAGATGGCGGATCCAGGCTTCCATTGCGGCGGCGAGGCCGCGCCGCGCCGGGCTGTCGGCGCCGCCGAGACTGAACACCATGTCGAAGGCGTCGCTTCGGGCGAAATAGGCGCCTGCATTGTCCTCATCGAGGATTGCAAGCTCGGTGACAGCCGGTCCGCCGAGCATGTTGAGGAGAGGGGAGGCGTGGCGGTTCTGCTCGTGGATTTCTATGGTTTCGGTGTCGGCGAGCAGCAGTGCGCCTTCGTGGAAGGTCAGTCGCTGCGTTCGGTAGAAAAGTTCGGCGGCGCGCAGGACGAAAGGGTCGTCTTCGCCGTCGAGCGCATTGCGCAGCACCACCTGTGCGAGCTGGTTCATGAAGATCGGCGGCGTATCACCCGCCGCGCCGCGCGCCAGTTCGAGATAGGCTGCTTCGAGCGAAGGCGCGGCCAGGAGACGGTCGCGGAAAGCGATCATGAATGTCCAGTTTTCACGTGCATCCGGGTCTTCCATGGCAGCGATCTCCTCCGGTCGCACGGGCCGGCGCGGATCATGCATCAGCAATTCGTGATGCAGCCGCAGTTCCGCCGCGCAGGCCTGTTCCGGCGGCAGGAGCTCCGGACGCGCGAAATAGGCCTTGAGGAAGGCATCCGTAACGACGAGCCTGCCCGCTTCATCGCGATCGAGAAGCTGGTGGCCGGAGGAAACCCAGAACTCCTTCATTCGCGCCGCCCCGCCAATGCCCGTATATCGATTTCTTCCATAGGCCTCTCTTCCTCCTCGACTTCGACGAAGCGAAACGCCCTTGCCGGATCCAGCCGGCTTTCCTTGCGGTGGAGGGTGCGGAACGTTTCCCTGATACCCGCTTCCTCAATGACGCGGTGAAGAGCGAGCAGCGTGTTGGGCGGATGATCGCAGAGGGACTGGGCAAAGGCGATTTCTTCCTCCGCGGCGATGCGGGCTGCCGCCATTCCAGGTGCGCCGCAATGTGCGACCAGCTGGGCGGCGAGCTGCTCGATCGCTGCCGAACGCTCCGCGTCCGTTGCCTCGGTGACGGTGACGAGCGTGGACCAGCCGAAACTTCCGATGCCGAGGAAGCCGCCGCGAAAGGCCTGCTGCGCTTTGCCGGAAAACGTGGCCGAATCGGAGCCGAAGAACAGGAAGGTTCCGGTGACGGCCCATTCGCCGGGCTCGGCCGCATGCTCATAGACGAAGGTATCCGAGGGATCGAGGCGGATCGTACGCGGCAGTTTTACAACCATGGTGTACCTGTGGCGGGATCCAGCCAGCCGGGCGAGCCGAGAATTTCGAGCAGGCTACGCCGCTCGGCGGAGCCTGCCTTCCGGGAGATGAGAAGGTCGCCATTTTCGGCGATCCTGACATGCTCTTCCACCCTTTTGGGCAATCGTTCGAGCCAGCGGCGGCCGATCTGGGCGAAACCGTCCTCGTTCCACGCGTCGAACCGTGTCATCAGGTGGCGTGAGAAACTGGCGATGATCCCGCCCGGATCGATCTCCTCGAAGCCCAATTCGTCGAGCGCGCCTTGCAGCGGCCGAAGGCCTGCCTCGGGACCACGGAGGACGGCGGCGCGGATCATGGCGGAGAAGACGAGCCAGTCAGGCACGTCGCCGTCATGTGTTCCTTCCGGCCAGCCCAGCCGCCCTCCACCGACGAGAACGCCGTCGACGCGGATCGTGTCGGGCCAGTCGAAGCTGACGGGGCGGGACGGCGGTGCGTGGGTGGCAAGCGCATCGGCCAATGCGTCGATGCCGGCATAGATGGCCAGGCGCGCTTCTGCGAGCGGCGTTTCAGGCTCCATGACGACCGCGAATTCGATCAGGTCGTATCGCCGTACCCAGACCAGCGTGCCTGCGCCCCTGTCATCCGCGATGGCGCAGGCATGTGCGAAGGCGTTGCCAGCTTCTCGCAAGATGACGAGGCTGTAGGGTGGAGGCAGATCCAGATCGCGGTCGAGGACCGCGGCATGCTCAGACATGATGCCGGTCCATTTCTGATGACGGCAATCGCATTATGCTTATAGTGATTCTAAAGTGAAGGCGCTACCGCGGTGGGCGGGTTGCGCCGCGGGGAGGCGCAAATGAGCCCGAACCAACCGCACACGGTCTTCGTCTGCTCCTGCGAGCAGAGCATGCCCGGCTTCGGTAATAGCGTGGCGCGCGGGTGCAAAAGCGCCCAGGTCCAGTCCGGCGACTACTTCTGTACCGCCGAACATGATCGTGTCCGAAAGGCCTTTGGCGCAGGCGGCCCCGTGACCATAGGTTGTACGCAGCAGGCGCCGCTCTTCCGTGAGATTGCGGAGGAGATGGGCTTCGCAGGCGATCTTGCCTTCGTAAATATCCGCGAGACGGCCGGCTGGTCGAAACAGGGCGCATCCGCCGGCCCCAAGGCGGCTGCACTGTTTGCCATGGCGGCCGAGCCGGTCACGCCGCCCGGCCTCGTCACGCTCACCAGCGGCGGGGTGGTCCTTATCTATGGCAGCGACGAAACCGCGCTCGAAGCCGGGCGGCAACTCGCCGGCGAAATGGATGTGACGGTCCTCCTGACCCATCCGAGCGACGTTGCTCCACACCGCGTCTGGGATTTTCCGGTGGTGCGCGGCACGGTCCGCAATGCCAGCGGCCATCTTGGCGCCTTCACGTTGACGGTCGACGATTTCGCGGTGCCGCTGCCTTCCTCCCGCGACCGCTTGCGGTTTGGCGCACCCCGCGACGGGGCGGTCTCGAATGCAGACATCATTCTCGACCTTTCCGGCGGCACGCCGCTCTTTCCCGCCTATGAACTTCGCGAAGGCTATTTGCGGGCGGAGCCTGCCGACCGGGCGGGCGTCAGCATTGCGATCGCCAAGGCAGCCGATCTCGTCGGAGAATTCGACAAGCCACGCTATGTCAATTTCTCCGCCGAACTGTGCGCGCATTCGCGCTCGCGCATCACCGGATGCACGCGCTGCCTCGACTTGTGCCCGACCGGCGCGATTACGCCTGCGGGCGACCACGTCCTGATCGACGCTGAAGTCTGCGCCGGCTGCGGCAGTTGCGCGGCCGCCTGTCCCACCGGCGCCGCCGCCTATGCTGTGCCCGACGAGGAAGCCCTGCTGCGACGGCTGCGCACGCTCCTGATCGCCTATCGCGAGGCGGGCGGCAGCAAGCCTGTGGTGCTGTTCCATGATGGCGACCATGGCGCGCCGCTCATCGATGCACTTGCGCGCTTCGGTGCCGGATTGCCCGCCAATGTGCTGCCGGTCGTCGTCAACGAGATCACGCAGCTGGGGGTCGAGGCGTGGACGGCGTCTGTCGCATGGGGCGCGGTCGCGGTCAGGGCGCTTGCGCCCGCAAGACCGAGACATGAACCGGCGGGCATGGTCAGGAACGTCGCCATCGCCAACATTCTCGGAGAATCGCTGGGCTATGGCGCGGATATCTGCGCCATGATCGAAACCGACGATCCGGACGCGCTCGAAGCGGCGCTTGGCCGGCTGAGCCCGGCCGTGAAGGCGTGGAAACCGGCAACCTTCCTGCCGCTGGGCGGCAAGCGCAGCCTGATGAAAAGTGCGGTGATCGAACTGCATCGCGCCGCGCCCACGCCGGTCGATCGCGTGGCGATGCCGGCCGCAGCGCCGTTTGGCGGACTCGACGTCAATGTCGATGCCTGCACGCTGTGTCTGTCATGCGTATCCACCTGCCCGACCGGGGCACTATCCGATAGCGAGGAGCAGCCGGCATTGTATTTTGCCGAAAGCGCCTGCGTGCAATGCGGGCTTTGCGTCGCCACTTGTCCGGAAAACGCGATCACGCTGGTACCGCAACTGGATTTCGAGGCGTGGCAGGCGCCGCGTCGGCTGGTCAAGCAGGAAGAGCCGTTCCACTGCATCCGCTGCGACAAGCCGTTCGGTACGAAAAGCTCGATCGAGCGCGTCGTGGCGCGGCTCGAAGGCAAGCACTGGATGTTTGCCGGCGAGAATGCCCGGCGGCTCGACGTCGTGCGGATGTGCGACAATTGTCGTGTCGACGCGGTCATGACCGAAGGTTTCGACCCTTATCAGGCGCCGGACCGCCCCGCGCCGCGAACGACGGAGGACTATCTGCGCGCGCGTGACGTCCCGGAAAACAAGCCGAACTAAGCTCACTTGTTGCCGGTCGCTCTCTTGAGAAAGCGGATCAGCGCGGCGCGATCTTCAGGGTTGCTGATTGTCTGCTCCGGCATCTTGGTGCCGGGCGTATAGGTGGTGGGGCCCAGTTCAAACAGTTTCGACACGGTTTCCGGCGTCCACATGATGTCCATTTCCCTGAAGGCGGCCGAGTAGGGATAGCCGGACACCGAAGCGATCCTGCGACCGAAAATGCCATGCAGCGTCGGACCGGCACGGGGGCCGTCTTCCGGGTCGAGCGTGTGGCAGGCTATGCAGGCGCGAAAGGCCTCCGCATCCGGATTGCCGGCATAGGCAGCCATCGGATCCGTCGGGCCCATCGTCGTGCCGCGCCGCTTGCCGGTGTCGAGGTCCCATTCCTGCACGACAGGGTCCGCGCCGCCGGCCAGCAGGGTCTTGCCGTCTGGCGGGAAGGCAAGGGCCCAGACGGGCATGCCGGCCGTGTCGAGCGTGCGCACGGGCTTCAGCGTTTCCGCATCGAGCAGCACGATTCCATCCCTGATCGCGGCGGCGGCGATATATCGCCCGTCAGCCATTGTCGCGAGTGCGGTGATCGGGCCGGGGAAGATCCTTGCTTCGCCAAGGATCGCGCCGCTCCTGTCGATCTTGTACAGCGTTCCGTCGGCTCCGCCGGCAAACAGGCGGCCGCTCGGCGTTGCCGCAAGAGTGCTGGTCGCCGTCGGCATCGCGATCCGCACCGGCGCTGTGTCAGGCCTGGGCGGCCACAGCATCACGACCGCATCCTTACCGGCACTTGCAAGCGTACCGTCCGCGAGGAAGACAACCGAATTGACGCCGTCCGGATGGCCTTCGAGGATGCGCGGCTGTCCTCCCGAAAGCGGCCAGAGGCGCACCTCGCCATCCCAGGAGGCCGCCGCCAGCGTTGCTCCGTCCGGTGAAACTGCAAGTGCGACAACCGGTCCGGCTTCATTTCGCAGGACGGAGATCGGGCTGCTATGGCCTTCATCCCAGATCGCGATGCGGCCATCCGCGCCCGCGCTGGCGAAATGTCCCGGCGGCAGGACGGCGACGGCATCGATCTGCCCGTCGTGAAACAGCAGGACCGCGCGTGCGGCACCGGTATCGAGCGACCAGATGATGGCTCTCGCATCGAAACTGCCGGTGATCGCGGACTTCCCGTCCGGCGTGATGGCGATCGCACGCACCGGCCCGCCATGGCCGCGCAGTTCCGCTCCATGCGCAGCGGCGCCGAAGAGGAAGGAGGCAATTGCTATCAGGCGTATGGCCAGCATCGGTTCATTGCACCGCGGATCATTCCATGCTCCGTTGGCGGGTGCGCCTCCGTCGCAGGTATTGAGCCTGCCGGACCAACATACCCCTCATAGTTTTCGAGGCAATCACATGAACCAGAACATGGAAACCGATCCTTTCAACGTTTCGATGCGTAAATTCCTCAAGCAGGTCGGCGTGACCGCACAGCAAGCGATCGAGAAAGCGGTGGCGGAAAAGGGCCTCAAGGGCGAGGGGCGCCTGAGCGTGAAGGCCGTCATCACGGCGGAAGCTGCCGGTCTGCATCACGTCGTGGAAGGCGAGATCGACCTCGGATCCAAGTGACGGCCTTCAAGGCCCCTCTACTTAAAGAACCGGATCTGTCCGGCCGGGCTCGTATCGTAACCGGTCAGTGTGGCCGCGCGGTCCGCGAAGGCCCCCTGCGCCAGAAATCGCAGCAGTGCCTGGAAGGATGGCTGGAAATAGGTTCTCTGACGCATCAGCAGGTCGAAATTTTCCCAGGCCAACGGCACGAAGGCCAGGCCTGCCGCCCGCGCCGCCGCTCGCGTGGCAATGCCGCACTCTGCTTGTCCGGTCCGGACTGCGGCGGCGAGATCGGGGCCGGTCAGGCAGGGCGGCTCCAGGCGATTGAGATCGCCCTGCTTCGCGCCGGCGCGTTCCAGTAATAGCGTCAGCAGCATGTCAGCGCCTGCACCGCGTTGCCGAACGGCTGTCCTGGCGCCCGTTGCAAGCATGTCGGCCAGGCTGTTGAGCGATTTGGGATTACCCGGTGGCAGCAGCAGGCCTTGTTCGCGGCGGGCGAAGCCGACCAGCACCGCGTCGTGCAGGAGTGGCATGGCGGCCGTGGCCGCGGCATTGGCGTCGGCAGCGTCGCTGTGGAAATGGATTGCCGCGGCCGCGACCTCGCCCTGCAGAAGGCGCGCCACGCCACCCTCGGTCCCCTCCGTCAATGTGGCCAGGCCCGATCCGGACTGGCGCAGGCTCCATTCGAGCAGGTCGTCCTGGCTCCCTCCGACGATGGGCGGCGGCTCCTGCGGGATCATGCCCGCCGGTCGCGCCAGTCCCGACATGACCCAGCGGTCGAGCTCGTGGCGGGGAAACAGCCACTTCCCGGTAACCTTGCTGCACGGGATGCGCTCCTCCGCGACAAGTTCGTAGAGCTTGCGCTCCCCGAGACGGAGATAATCTGCGGCTTCGGATGTCGTTAGAAGATCCATCCTGCATTTGTATGCATATTTATGCGCAAATTCAACAATTTGACTTTCACGGAAATATTGCCGGAAATGAGTGCTTGGGGTAGGCGAGTAGCCAATGTCGGAAACAGTCAGCGCGTGGCAACTCATCGCGACCGGCGACGCAACTCTCTTTGCGATTGTTGAACTGTCGCTGGCCATCAGCCTGGCGGCCGTCGCGATCGCGATGGTTCTGGGCCTGCCGCTGGGCGCCGTTCTCGCGCTGACGCGTTTTCCCGGCCGCACGGCGATCATCGTGGTGTTGAACGGCTTCATGGGCCTGCCGCCGGTGGTGGTTGGCCTGACGGTCTATCTGCTCCTGTCGCGCTCCGGTCCGCTGGGAGAGTTGGGGCTCCTGTTCACGCCGACAGCCATGATCATCGCGCAGGCGCTGCTGGTGGTGCCGATCATTGCCGCGCTGACACGCCAGACGGTCGAGGATCTCTGGCTCGAATATCGCGAGGAACTGACGGCGATGGGCGTCGGCCAGGGCGGGCGGATCGCCACGCTTCTGTGGGACAGCCGCTTCAGCCTCGTCACCGCTTTACTTGCCGGCTTCGGCAGGGCGGCGGCCGAGGTCGGCACGGTGATGATCGTCGGCGGTAATATTGACGGTTTCACCCGCACCATGACGACCGCCATTGCTCTCGAAACGTCCAAGGGCAACCTGCCGCTCGCAATGGGGCTCGGCGTCGTCCTGATTTTCCTGATCCTGCTGATCAATGCCGCGGCGTGGGGGGTGCGGATGTGGTCGGAACAACGGGCGGGATAGGGATGCGTGCTTCCGCCAGCGATCTTCCTCTGACTTTCGACGATGTGTCGCTGACCACCGGCGCGGCGACCCTCGTCGACCGGTTGAGCCTCACGATCGGGCCAGGCGCGCCGACGCTCATTCTTGGCCCCAACGGGTCGGGCAAGACCTCCTTCCTGCGGCTTTGCATGGGTTTGGTAAGTCCGTCCAAGGGGACCGTGCGCTGGGGCGCCAGAGCCGACAGCGGTCCCGGACGTCGTGCCATCCTGTTCCAGAAACCGGTGATGCTGCGCCGTTCCGCTGCCGCGAATGTCGCCTATGGGCTCGCCCAGGCTGATTGCCCGCGCGGCCAACGTGCCCGGCGCACCGAAGAACTGCTTGATCGCGTCGGCCTTCTGGCGCTTGCCTCGCGGCCGGCGCGCCGGCTGTCCGGCGGCGAGCAGCAAAGGTTGGCGCTGGCGCGCGCGCTGGCCCGCCAGCCGGAAATCCTGCTGCTCGACGAGCCCACTGCCAGCCTCGATCCCGCCGCGACCCGCTTTGTCGAGGAAATCATCCTGGCGGCGGCCCATTCGGGCACGAAAATCATCATGGCATCGCATGATCTCGGCCAGGTGCGCAGGCTTGCCGGCGATGTCGTGTTCCTGGTGCGCGGCCGCCTTTGCGAACATGCCGCCAGCGACGACTTCCTCGACCGTCCCGCAACCCCGCAAGCCGCGGCCTTCGTGCGCGGCGATCTTGTTCTTTGACCAACGGAATGGAGATTGAGATGCTCACCCGCAGAATCTTTTCGAGCCTCGTGATGCTTCTGGCGCTGGCCGGCTTCACGCCTGCTATGGCCCAGGAAAAGTCGATTGTCGTCGCATCGACGACCTCGACGCAGGATTCCGGCCTTTTCGATCACATCCTTCCCCTGTTCCAGTCGAAGACCGGGATCTCCGTGAAGGTCGTGGCGCAGGGAACCGGGCAGGCGCTCGACACCGGCCGCCGTGGCGATGCCGACGTGCTGTTCGTCCATGCCAAAGCGCAGGAGGAAAAATTCGTCGAAGAGGGCTTTGGCGTGAAGCGCTTCGACGTGATGTATAACGACTTCGTACTGATCGGCCCCAAGAGCGACCCGGCCGGCATCAGCGGAACCAATGACATCACCGCCGCCCTTGTTGCCATCAAGGCGAAGGAAGCGCCTTTCGTCTCGCGCGGCGACAAGTCGGGAACCCATTCGGCCGAGCTCAAGCTCTGGAAGGAAGCCGGCGTCGACATCGAGACCGCGAAGGGCGCATGGTACAAGGAAATCGGTCAGGGCATGGGCGCAGCGCTCAATACCGCTTCCGCCATGAACGGCTACGTTCTGTCCGACCGCGCCACCTGGCTGTCGTTCAAGAATCGCGGCGATCTCGATATTGCGGTCGAGGGTGACAAGCGCCTGTTCAACCAATACGGCGTCATGCTGGTGAACCCTCAGAAGCATCCGAGCGTCAAGGTACAGGAAGGCCAGGCCTTCATTGACTGGCTGATCTCGCCCGAGGGCCAGCAGGCGATCAGCGACTACAAGATCGATGGGAAGCAGCTCTTCTTCCCCAACGCGGTGCAATAGCGCGCCCGGTTGCAAAGCTGTCCGGGGCTGTCCATCATCGAGACATGATGCGGACATCTCCCCCGGCCGGCGCCCTGATGAGCCTTGAAGCAGCGCTTGCCGCTCTGCTTGAGGGGCTTTCACCAGTCACGCCGCGCCTGGTGCCGCTTGACGCAGCGCTTGGCCGCGTGGCGGCTGAAATGCCCATCGTCACGTCCGCCCTGCCGGCCTGCGATATCGCAGCCATCGACGGCTGGGCCTGTCGTGCACTCGATTTCGTCGGCGCGTCTGCCTATTCGCCTCTCGCATTGGCTTCTTCTCCTGCCCGGGTAGAAACGGGCGATGTCATGCCGCGGGGCTGCGACAGCGTTCTTCAGGCCGATTTCCTCGATGCCAGCGGCCCCCTGGTGCTCGCCGTCGGCGAGGCGACGCCCGGTCATGGCGTGCGTCGTGCCGGCGAGGATATCGCGCCCGGCAGATCTCCAGCCATCGCCGGAAGGCTCATTCGGCGCATCGACCTGATGGTCGCCCGCCGGCTGGGGATTTCCTCGCTTGCCGTGCGGAGTCCCCGCGTCCGGCTGATCGATGTTTTGGGCGGCGATACATTCTCGGCGCGGTTCGTCGCCGACAGGCTGACGGCCGCAGGCGCGACGGTTACCGCCATCCAGACCACGGCCCGAGATGCGGCTTCAATCGCCGCCGCGCTGGACGGCGAGGATGGCGACCTGCTTGTCCTGATCGGCGGGACCGGTGAGGGTCGTACCGACGCCACCGCCGAGGCCCTTGCGCGGCGCGGCGCATTGATAGCCCACCGGATCGCCTTGCGGCCCGGTGGAACGATGGCGATCGGCCGCCTTGGCGGCATGCCGGTGGTTGCACTGGCCGGTTCGCCGGACCAGGCGCTCGGTGGCTTCCTTGCGGTCGTCCAGCCGGTCCTGATGCGGTTGTCCGGACGGTCGGAAACGGCCGGCATCTTCCTGCCGCTCTCGCGAAAGATCGCTTCCGCGGTCGGGCTTTGCGAAATCGTCCTGCTCGGCAGGGAGCGGGATATGTGGACGCCGCTCGCCACCGGCGATTTTTCGCTGGATGCCATCCGCGCCGCCGAGGCATGGCTGGCCGTGCCGGGCGACAGCGAAGGCCATGCCGCGGCCATGCCCGTCGCCGCTTTTCCGCTCCACGACATGAATTGAGCCGGCTACATGACAAATCCCCCGTCGCCGATCCTGCCTAATATCGGCCAGGACCAGTTCCTGACCATCCTGTCGCGCGAGGAGGCGCTGGCGCGTTTCGAAGCGGCATTGTTTCCCCGTTCGTCGGTGAGCGAAAGCCGGCCGCTGGCGGATGCGCTCGGACTGGCGCTGGCCGAGGATGTCGTGGCGCCGATCGATGTGCCGCCCTTCGACCGTTCGAATGTCGATGGCTTCGCAGTGCGAGCGGCGGACCTTGCTGCCGCCTCGCAGACACGCGCGGTGGAACTGGCGCTCAATGCCGAATCCATCGCCTGCGGCATCGTTCCGCAGATCCCCGTGCTGGCGGGAACCGCCACGCTCATCGCCACCGGCGGTCCTTTGCCGCGTGGGGCCGATGCGATCATCATGGTGGAACATACCCATCCCACGCAAAGGGACACGGTCGAGGTGCGGCGCAGCGTGTCGCCCGGCCAGTTCGTTTCCGGTGCCGGGTCGGACATGGCGCGTGGCGAGGTCGTGCTGCGCGCCGGTACGGTGATTGGCTCACGCGAGATCGGCATGCTTGCCGCTTGCGGAATCGCGGAAATCAGGGTGGTGCGGCGACCAAGTGTGGCCATTCTCTCGACAGGCGATGAGCTCGTCCAGCCTGGCCAGGCGCTGCCGCCTGCCGGCATCTATGATGCAAACGGCCCGATCGTCAGCGCAGCGGTTATCGAAAACGGTGGCGATGCGCAGTTCCTCGGCGCATTCCCCGACGATGAAGCGAGGCTCGAGGAGGCGATGCGCAAAGCGCTGGCCGCGCACGACATGCTGATCCTGTCCGGTGGCACGTCCAAGGGGGCGGGCGATGTCAGCCATCGTATCATCGGCCGGCTTGGCCAACCCGGCATCATTGCCCATGGCGTGGCTCTGAAGCCCGGAAAGCCGTTATGCCTGGCCGTATGCGGCGGCAAGCCGGTCATTATCCTGCCGGGTTTCCCCACCTCGGCCATGTTCACCTTCCACGATATGGTGGTGCCTGTCTTGCGGCGCATGGCGGGGCTGCCGCCGCGTATCGACGCGCAGATCGGTGCGCGCATCCCGTTCCGCATTCCTTCCGAACTCGGACGCACCGAATTCGTCATGGTCTCGCTGGTGCAGGGGCAGGAGGGGCTCGCGGCCTATGCGACCGGCAAGGGCTCGGGAGCGATCACCTCCTTCACGCAGGCCGATGGCTTTGTCCGCATCGAAGCGCTCGCCGATCATCTGCCCGCCGGCCAGGATGTAGCTGTGACATTGTTCACGCCGCAGGTCCGCGTGCCCGACCTCGTCGTCATAGGCAGCCATTGCACCGGCCTCGATCTGGTCATCGGCGCGCTGACGCGGGGTGGGACGACGGTGCGTTCGCTGGCGGTGGGAAGCCTCGGCGGCCTTGCCGCTGCCAAGCGTCGCGAGTGCGACCTGGCGCCGATCCACCTCTTCGATCCTGAGAGCCAAAGCTACAACACGCCATTCCTGGACGATGGGCTCGAACTCGTGCCCGGCTGGCGGCGCATGCAGGGCATTGTGTTTCGTCCCGGCGACGCACGTTTCGAAGGTTGCAGCATTGAGGAGGCAGTCGGCGCCGCGCTTGCCGATCCCCACTGTCTGATGATCAACCGCAATCAGGGCGCGGGGACGCGTATCCTGATCGATCAACTGCTGGGCACGGCAAGGCCCGACGGCTATTGGAACCAGCCGCGTTCGCACAATGCCGTCGCGGCGGCGGTCTTTCAGGAGCGCGCTGACTGGGGGGTTACCATCGCACCGGTCGCGCGTGCCGCCGGACTCGGCTTCATTCCGTTGACCGAGGAGCACTACGACTTCGCCCTCGTCTCGGAACGCAGGGGGCGTCCTGCCGTCCGAGCCTTCCTGGCCGCATTGCAATCGCTGGAGATCCATGCGGCTCTGGAGCGTGCGGGTTTCACGCGCCCTGTCTGAGGCGCGTGGCGAATATATTCAACCAGCCAGCGCCGCCAGCCGTTCCGCCTCGCGCAGATCATCAACCGTATTGGTGTTGAAGAACGGATCCACCGGATCAACGGGCCAGGACGCGGTGGCGAGGCGGTAGCGGGCGGTCCATCGGTCGATCTTGCGAAGCTCTTCATCTACGAGGGCGTGGCGGAGCTCGTCCCTTAGTGCGACCTTCCAGAGCCCGATGACCGGATGCGACTGGCCGCCGGATGCCGCCACTGCGAGCTCCGCATCATCGGCCAGCCGCGCCTGATGCAGGCGGTCGACGAGATCGCGGGGCAGGAAAGGGCAATCGCCGGCGACGCTGACCACCCATTCCACCTGCGGCCGGTTTCCTGCCACCCATTCAAGGGCGGTGAGGATGCCGGCGAGCGGGCCAGGATAGCCCACGACCGTGTCGGCGACGACGGGAAGGCCGAAGCGGGCGAAGCGTTCGGGATCGCCATTGGCGTTGAGCAGCAGGCCGTCGCATTGCGGCTCGAGCCGCGCGATGACGTGGTCGAGGATCGTGCGCCCGCCGATCTCCCGCATCGGCTTGTCCCCTGTGCCCATGCGCCGGCCCAGCCCGCCGGCCAGCACCACGCATGGAATGGCCGGCCGGTCAGCCGTCATGTTCTGCACCCTTGCGGCGATGGCGGGGCGTTTCTTCGTCCACGCTGGAGAGGTCCTGGTCGAAGACGATCCGCTCCTGGCCGGAAAGGGCGGTGAACCGCTTGCCGCGCGCTCGGCCGACGAGGGTCAGCCCCACCTCGCGGGCGAGCGCCACACCCCAGGCCGTGAAGCCGGAGCGGGAAACGAGGATGGGGATGCCCATCCTCACCGTCTTGATCGTCATCTCGGATGTCAGCCGGCCTGTCGTGTAGAGGATCTTGTCGTCGGGGCTCACATCGTAGCGGTACATCCAGCCGGCAATCTTGTCGACGGCATTGTGGCGGCCCACATCCTCCATGTAGCAGATCGGCGTCCCCTCCCTGCAAAGCACGCAACCATGGATGGCGCCGGCCTCGAGATAGAGCGACGGCGTGGTGTTGATCTTGCGTGTGAGTTCGTAGAGCCAGGACGTGTGCAACTCGGAGGCGGGAAGGGCGGCGTCCTCGATCGCGTCGAGCAGGTCGCCGAACGCGGTGCCTTGGGCGCAGCCCGAGGTCTGCGTTCGTTTCCTGAGCTTCTGCTCGTAATCGGTGTTTCGCTCGGTGCGCACCACGACGACCTGCAGATCCTCGTCATAGTCGACGCCGGTAACCACATCGTCGGACAGGAGCATGTTCTGGTTCAGCAGATAGCCGAGGGCGAGATATTCGGGATAGTCGTTGATCGTCATCATGGTGACGATCTCCTGCGCGTTGAGATAGAGCGTCAGGGCGCGCTCCACCGGCACGCGCATTTCCACCGGCGCACCGGTGTGATCTATGCCGGTCACCAGTTCCGTTAGCCGGGGGTCTTGCGGGTCCGGCAGGACAAAGCCGGGGTCCGGTTGACGAATGATCTGGTTCAAGGCAACCCTCCTCATCTCGTGTTCCGGCTCGCGCCAGCTTCGGCTTGACCCCCACTTTATAGCCTGTTCAAACGTGGGTCGTTAAAAAATGCCGCAGAATGGCGCTCGCGGCGTCAGGCCGCGCTGGTGGATCGAGACGGTAGATGGCGCAACTCTCGGATGATTGCTTCGCTTTTGGCGGGCCGATGCGGTCTATCGACGAGACAGCTGCGCTGATTGCTGCGAAGCTCGACGCCGTGGAAGGAACCGAGAGAGTGCCGCTGGCGCTTGCGGACGGGCGCGTATTGGCCGCCGATATGACGGCGCCGCTGCCGCTGCCGCCCTTCACCAATTCCGCGGTCGACGGCTACGCCTTGCGGGGCGAAGACCTGCCACGGGGGACGGACACGTCCCTTGCCATCGCCGGAAGGCTCCAGGCTGGCATGGCGCCCGGCGTTCCCATGGCTTCGGGGCAGACCCTGCGCATCTTCACGGGCGCTCCGATGCCCGAAGGCGCCGATACGGTGTTCATGCAGGAGGATGTGCGTCTCGACGATGCCGGCAGGGTCATCTTCCCGCCCGGCTTGAAAAGGGGCGCGAATGTCCGCCCGGCAGGTGAAGACATCGCCATGGGCGAAACGGTCCTGCAGGCGGGCCACCTGATGCGCCCGCAGGATGTCGCGCTCGCAGCCGCCCTGGGGTTTGCTGAAGTTGAACTGAGGCGCAGGCTGCGCGTTGCCGTGTTCTCGACGGGGGACGAGATCGTCGCGCCGGGGCAGGCACGGGGACCGGCGCAGCTCTTTGATTCCAACCGGTTCATGCTGATGGCCATGCTCGCACGCCTCGGCTGCGAGACGACCGATCTAGGTATACTGGCGGATGACAGCGCTGTGATCGCCGACAGGCTGAGCGAGGCGGCGTCGGCGCATGACCTGATCCTGACGTCGGGCGGTGTGTCGACGGGCGAGGCCGATTGCGTGAGGGCCGCGGTGGAACGTATCGGGAGCCTGGTGTTCTGGCGCGTGGCCATCAAACCGGGCCGTCCCGTCGCCATGGGGGTAATCCGGGGAATTCCGCTTATCGGGCTGCCCGGAAATCCGGTGGCGAGCTTCATCACTTTCGCGCATATCGCCCGTCCTGCAATCCTCGTCCTCGCAGGGGCACGGACGCAGCCCGCGATCCATATCCCGGTTCGGGCAGCCTTTTCCTATCGCAAGAAGCAGGGCCGGCGTGAATATGTCAGGGTGAGTCTGCGCCCGACCGACGATGGCGGCTTTCAGGCGGTGAAATTTCCGCGCGAGGGCGCCGGGCTTCTTTCCTCGCTGGTCGCCACAGACGGGATCGTCGAGCTAGGCGAGCAGACGACGCGCGTCGAACCGGGCCAAACCGTCCGGTTCCTTGCCTATTCGAACGTGATCTGAAGCCTGCCTGAACTCATGGCGTCGATTGACGATGCCACGTTGTGTCGGACATGATGGCCGCTATGACGACGAAGCTCGACCTGACGGGGCTGAAATGCCCCCTGCCGGCGCTCAAGACGCGCAAGGCATTGAAGACCCTGATCCCCGGCGATCTGTTGGAAGTGCAGTGCACGGATCCGATGGCGGCCATCGATATTCCGAACCTGCTGAACGAGACCGGAGACAGCCTTGAAGCGACGCAACGCGATGGCGAAATCATCGTGTTCGTGATCGCCAAGACGAAGGCTGCGACATTGTGACGGGGTTGCGTCACAATGTAATGCGGCCCCATGCTTTTGCGAGCAATGCTCACATAGGTCCGCTCGGGTAATGTATCGTGCCTCGCTATCAACATCTTCGCCTGCCCGAAATGTGTTCCAATATGACGGGCGTTCACTCGGAAAGGTGAGGTCATGACGATTCAGGATCGACGGCCGCGGGATCGCGGCCCGAAAGGCCGCCCTCTGGATGATGCCGCACTCGCCGAGGTGCGGGAACTTCTTGGTGGCCGCGAGCGGCGGCGGGATCTGCTGATCGAGTTTCTCCACCTCATCCAGGACCGCCACGGCCACCTGTCGGCGCGGCATTTGCGTGCTCTGGCGGAGGAAATGCGCCTGTCACAGGCCGAGATTTACGAGGTGGCGACCTTCTACGATCATTTCGACGTGGTGAAGGAAGGCGGGACGCCGCCGGCACCGCTGACGATCCGTGTTTGCGACTCGGTGAGTTGCATGCTGGCCGGCGCCGAGGCGTTGCTTGAAAAATTGCAGGCGCAGGCCGATGCGGCGGCGATCCGGGTGGTGCGTGCACCTTGCATGGGCCGCTGCGCCGGTGCCCCGGCTGCGCGCATCGGTGATCGCGAGGTCGACAATGCGAGCGCCGACGGCCTGCTGCAGATGGCGGCGGCCAGGGAAGTCGATGTCAGCGTGCCCGATTATGTGGGTCTCGATGCCTATCGCGCCGCGGGGGGCTACCGGCTCCTGCAGGAAGTGCGCGATGGAGCGCTGACGACAGATGCGATCATCGCCCTGCTTGGCGATGCCGGCCTCAAGGGGCTTGGCGGCGCCGGTTTTCCTGCCGGAAAGAAGTGGCAGTTCGTGCGCGGCTATCCGGGTCCTCGCCTCATGTCGATCAATGGCGATGAGGGAGAACCCGGCACCTTCAAGGACCGCGTTTATCTGGAACGCGACCCGCACCGCACATTCGAGGGCGCGCTGATCGCCGCGCATGCGGTCGAGGCCGAGCGCATCTATTTCTATATGCGCGACGAATATCCGGCGGTGCTGGCCATACTGCGCACGGAGATCGAGGCGATGGAGATGGCGGGGATCGTCCGTCCGGGCTTCATCGAGCTGAGGCGCGGCGCCGGCGCTTATATTTGCGGCGAGGAAAGCGCGATGCTGGAGAGCATCGAGGGCCGGCGCGGAATGCCGCGCCACCGTCCCCCCTATATCGCCGAAGTCGGCCTGTTCGGTCGCCCGACGCTCAACCACAATGTCGAGACGCTGTGGTGGATACGCGACATCGTGGAGAAGGGGCCGACCTGGTTCGCCGGCCAGGGCAAGCCGGATCATCCGGGCATACGCTCCTGGTCCGTTTCCGGCCGCGTCAAGGAGCCGGGCGTCAAGCTGGCGCCGGCCGGCGTCACGGTTCGCGAACTGATCGATGACTATTGCGGCGGCATGGCCGACGGTCACGAATTCAAGGCTTATCTGCCCGGTGGCGCCTCTGGCGGCATCCTGCCGGCTGCGCTCGGCGACATTCCGCTCGATTTCGGCGGCGAACTGGCAAAGCAGGGCGCTTTCGTCGGCTCTCATGCCGTTGTGGTGTTTTCGCAGGCTGACAATATCCGGGATGTCACGCTTAACCTGATGAAGTTCTTCAAGCATGAGAGCTGCGGCAAGTGCACGCCGTGCCGCGAAGGAACCGAGAAACTGGTGACGCTTCTGAAGGAGCCAGGTCCCTTGCCGGAAGGCGATATTCGCGACCTTGAAATGGTCATGCGAGACTCGTCGATCTGCGGCCTGGGCCAGGCTGCACCCAATCCCGTCAACCATCTGCTGACGCATTTCCGGAGTGATCTCTGATGGCAAACGACATCATCTTCACGCTTGACGGGAAAACCGTCGCCGCCGCCCAGGACGAGACCATCTGGGACGTTGCCAAGCGCGAAGGCACGAAAATCCCGCATCTTTGCCATGTCGACATGCCCGGCTATCGCCCGGACGGCAATTGTCGCGCCTGCATGGTGGATATCGAGGGTGAGCGCGTGCTTGCCGCCTCATGCATCCGCAAGCCGACCGCCGGCATGGTGGTGAAGACCGACACCGAGCGCGCCGAGAAATCCCGCAGCATGGTGTTCGAACTTCTCGCAAGCAATATGCGGCCAGCAGTAGAGGGTCCCGACCAGCAGTCCTTGTTCTGGGAATGGGCCGGGTCCATGGGCATTTCGCAGGGTCGCTACGAGTCCCGGTTCGTCAGCGACGACATGCAGCCGGAATTCGACATCACCAACCCGGCGATCGCCGTCAATCTCGACGCATGCATCACCTGCGGCGCCTGTGTGCGCGCCTGCCGCGAGGTGCAGGTCAACGACGTGCTCGGCATGGCCCAGCGCGGCAACCATTCGGTTCCCGTCTTCGACATGCACGATCCGATGGGCCTCTCGACCTGCGTGACCTGCGGCGAATGCGTCCAGGCTTGCCCGACCGGGGCGCTCTACGAAAAGTCGCTGATGGACGAAGCGGGAAAGACTCGTGTCGTTCAGGAATTCGACAAGGTCGTGGATTCGGTCTGTCCGTTCTGCGGCGTCGGCTGCCAGACCAAGGTGGCGGTGAAGGACAACCGGATCGTCCAGGTCGATGGCCGCAACGGCCCGGCCAATGAGAACCGGCTGTGCGTCAAGGGCCGCTTCGGTTTCGACTACGCCATGTCGCCGGAACGGCTGACCACGCCGCTGATCCGCCGCGAGGATGCCCCCAAGGCGGGTGACATGGACTTGCGGGGCGTGGACCCGCTGACGATCTTCCGCGAAGCCACCTGGGAGGAAGCGCTCGAGCGCGCCGCCAGCGGCCTGACGCGCATCCGTAACAAGCATGGCGGCAAGGGGTTGGCCGGTTTCGGCTCGGCCAAGGGCTCGAACGAGGAAGCCTATCTCTTCCAGAAATTCGTGCGGCTGGGCTTCGGCACCAATAATGTCGACCATTGCACGCGGCTTTGTCACGCGTCTTCGGTCGCGGCCCTCATGGAGGGCGTGGGTTCCGGCGCCGTGTCGGCCCCCTTCATGGATGCATTGAAGGCGGAATGCGTGATCGTCATCGGCGCGCGCCCGGCCACCAACCATCCCGTTGCGGCGACCTATTTCAAGCAGGCGGCCAAAAACGGCACGAAACTGGTTGTCATGGATCCGCGCGGCCAGGATCTGATGCGCCATGCCTCCCATTCGCTGCGCTTCAAACCGGGCAGCGACGTGGCCATGCTGAATGCGCTGCTGCACGTCATCATCCAGGAGAAGCTCTATGACGAGCAATATATCCAGGCCAATGTCAGCGGCTTCGAGGCGCTGAAGGAGAAGGTCAAGGATTTCTCGCCCGAAGCCATGGCGGAGGTCTGCGGCATCGAGGCCAAGGTGCTGCGCGATGTGGCGCGCCTCTATGCGAAATCCGAGCGCTCGATGATCTTCTGGGGCATGGGGGTCTCGCAGCACACGCACGGCACCGACAATGCCCGCTGCCTGATCGCGCTGGCGCTGATCACCGGCCAGATCGGCCGTCCGGGAACGGGACTCCACCCGCTGCGTGGCCAGAACAATGTGCAGGGCGCGTCCGATGCGGGGCTGATCCCGATGTACTTCCCCGACTACAAGTCGGTGGAAAATATCGATATTCGCGGACAGTACGAGAATTTCTGGGGCCAGACGCTCGATCCGAAGCGCGGATTGACGGTGGTCGAGATCGTCGATGCGATCCACGACGGCGAAATCCGCGGCATGTACATCATGGGCGAGAATCCGGCGATGTCTGATCCGGACCAGAGCCACGCCCGCGCGGCGCTGGCAAAGCTCGAGCATCTGGTGGTGCAGGATATCTTCCTGACCGAGACCGCTTGGCATGCCGACGTGGTGCTTCCGGCATCGGCCCATGCCGAAAAGCTCGGTACGTTCACCAATACCAACCGTCAGGTGCAGATCGGCCGCCCGGCGCTGGACATGCCCGGCGAGGCGCGCCAGGACCTCGACCTGATCATAGAACTTGCCCGGCGCATGGGGCTCGACTGGAACTACAGCCATGTCTCCGACGTCTATACGGAGATGGCGCAGGTGATGCCGTCTCTGCGGCATATCTCGTGGGACCGCGTCGAGCGCGAGGAATCGGTTGTCTATCCCGCCGACGGGCCGGACGTTCCGGGCAATGAGATCGTCTTCACCTCCGGCTTCCCGACAACCGACGGTCGCGGGCGCATCGTGCCGACCGATCTGCTGCCTCCCGACGAGGTTCCGGATGAGGAATATCCGCTGGTGCTGACCACCGGGCGTTTGCTGGAGCACTGGCACACCGGCGCCATGACCCGTCGCGCCGGCGTGCTCAATGCGATCGAGCCTTATGGAATTGCCGCGATGAATCCATACGAGATCATGCGGCGTGGCTTGTCACAGGGTGAGGTGATCGCCGTGGAGACGCGGCGTGGTACCGTCGAGGCGATCCTGCGCGCCGACAGGGAAGTTGCCGACGGCATGGTATTCATGCCGTTCTGCTTCAATGAAAGTCCTGCCAACATGCTCACCAATCCGATGCTTGATCCGTACGGCAAGATCCCCGAGTTCAAGTATTGCGCGGCGCGCATCGTCCCGGCGCCGAATATGGCCGAAGCCGTGGGCTGACCATACGGCCAGGTAGGCGGCTGAACTCAGAAATCCCATCCCAATCTACGATCCCCCTCTTTCGGGGCGGTGATCGTGGATGGCTGCCAAGGCAGTCGCGAGCAAATCTTATCGTTTGGCGTTGTGCGCGATATGCTGTTCGAACGCTTTTCCGAAACTGACCAGAAAATCCCGCGTACCGTCATTGGTCAGTTGCCCGGCATCGTCGAATAGGCTGCCGGTACCGCCAATATAGGCCTCGGGCTGTTCCATTGTCGGCATGTTCAGGAAGCACAGCGACTGGCGCAAATGATGATTGGCGCCGAACCCGCCGATCGCGCCGATCGATGTCGAGATGATCGCAGCCGGCTTACCCAGGAGCGCGCCTTTTCCATATGGGCGTGAAGCCACATCCATGGCGTTCTTGAGTACGCCCGGCATGGAGCGATTATATTCGGCCGTAACGAAAAGGACCGCATCCGCGGCCGCGATGCGTTTGCGCAACGCAGTCCAATCAGCCGGTGGATGGGCTTCCAGATCCTGGTTGAAGTAGGAAACGGCGCCGATATCAAGAAAATCGAACGTCAGGCTGGGTGTCAGACTGGTGATGGCGTTGGCAATCTTGCGGCTGAAGGATTCCTTGCGAAGGCTGCCGACGAAAACGGCGACGGTGGTCATGGGGAGAACTCCTTGATCTTACGAGGACCAATCTTCATCTTGCGGAACCAAAAACTCAAGAGAGGGCCATCGTCACGGCATCGAGGCTGCACGATCGGGGCTTGCTTCCGGGCAGGAGCGATCGGGTTCGCCGTTTGCTTGCGGATGCCGTTCTAGCGCCGGATCGCCCATGCGGCATCGGCCGGCGCGGATACCGTCACGGTCTTGCCGAGCGCGACATCGGCGAGCGGTGATGCGTCGATGTGGAGCTTCTGCGCGGGGGTCTGGATGGTGACCGAACGGTGGGAGCCGCGAAAGATCGACTGGACGACTTCGCCGGACCAGCGCAAGCCTGCCGGTGCGCTTTCGGGCGAGGCCAGTGCGAGGCTTTCAGGGCGGACCATGACCGAAACGGCGGAGCCGGGCGCGATATCGCTACCGGAGAGGCATTCGCCCGACCAGCCCTGTCCCTCGACGGTCAGCCTATGCGCATCGTGCCCATTGGCGCGCGATGCTCTGACCGTCGCGTCGAGCAGGTTCGGCGTACCGAAGAAGGCGGCCACCTGGCGCGTGTCCGGACGGCGGTAGATCTCTTCCGGCGGGCCGGCCTGCAGGATCTTGCCGGCATGCATGACGACGACGCGGTCGGACAAAGCCATGGCTTCCGACTGGTCGTGGGTGACATAGAGCGCGGTGATCTTGAGCCGCTGCTGGAGCTGGCGGAACTCGTCGCCCATCTGGGTGCGCAGACGCGCGTCGAGGTTCGACAGCGGCTCGTCGAGAAGCAGCACTTCCGGCTCGAACACCAGCGCACGCGCAATCGCCACGCGCTGCTGCTGCCCGCCCGACAGCGCCGGCGAGGGCCGCTCGGCGTAAGGCTCCATCTCCACCAGCCTGAGCGCGCGCATGACGCGTTCCTTGATCTCGGTCGCCGGCCGGCGGCGGATGCGCAGCGGATAGGCGACATTGTCGAACACGGTCATATGCGGCCAGATCGCGTAGGACTGGAACACCATGCCGAGCCGCCTTCGCTCCGAAGGAACGAAGAAATTCGCGTCTGCATCCGACACGATCGTGTCGCCGATGGCGATCCGCCCGCCGGTATTCTTCTCCAGACCGGCGACCATGCGCAGCGTCGTCGTCTTGCCGCAGCCGGAGGGGCCGAGAAGCGTCAGGAATTCGCCGCTCTCGATCCTGAGATTGATCTGATCCACCGCGGCGACCTCGCCATAGGTGCGGGAGACGTTTTCGAGCGTAACCGATGCCATCTTCACCCACTTTCGCACGCCGGAACCGCGGCGCTTCGATGCCGATCCGCTACAGCTTGCTGATACGGGAATTGAGAAGCCTGATCTGGACCCAGCGGAACAGGACCACCAGCATCATCATCAGGAGCCCGATGACGCTGACCTGCTCGGCATTGCCCGCGCTCCAGAGCTTGAGCAGCACGACCGACAGGACTTCCGAGCCGATCGAATAGAGCAGGATCGAGGCCGAGAGCTCGCGCATGATGCCGAAGAAGGTCAGCACCCAGCCCACCGCGAAGGCCGGCCAGGAGAGCGCGACGAGGATGCGCCACAGGGTCTGGAACCAGCTCGCGCCATGGACGCGCGAGCACTCTTCCAGATCGTAAGAGAGCTGGTGGTAGGAGCCCGTCATGACGCGCGTGGCGACCGGCGTGCCCAGTGCGATATAGGCCAGCATCAGCGCCCAGATCGTGCCGTAGATGGAGATCGGGCCGGGCAGCATGGCGAAGGCCCACAGGAAGCCGACGCCCAGCACCATGCCGGGCATCATCCAGGGCAGCCAGGCCATGGCGTCGATCAGCCGCCGCCCGCGCCATTTCGTGCGCACGGAGATGTAGGCGACGATCGAGCCGAGCACCATGACGGCGGTGGCGCCCATCAGGCCGAGCAGCATCGTGTTGCGCAATGCGCGCCAGAATTCGGAATTGGCGAAGACGGCGCGGTAGTGTTCCAGCGTCAGCATGTCGTAGGTGTAGAAGCCGAAGAAGCGGAAGAACGAGCCGAGCAGGAGCTGGCCGACCGGCAGCACCACCGTGACGAAGAAGAACAGCACGCAAAAGCCGAAGGTGACCCATTTCCAGGGGCCGAGCTCAGTGATGTTGGGCCGGTATCCCTTGCCGGTCACGGTCTGGAAGCTGCGGCCGCGCAAGAGCCACCACTGCCATATCACCAGCGTGAACATCAGTACCATGATCGCCAGTGAAAGCGCAGTCGCATATTGGTAGTCGGGCGAGGCGCGATGATTGATCGCCTCGTAGATCTCGGTGGTGATGACGGTGATGCCGGCCGGCGTGCCGAAGAACAGCGGCGACTCGAAGGATTCGATGCCGCGGATCAGGCTCAGCATGAAGGAGCTGGTGAGGATCGGCAGAAGCAGGATCAGCGTGATCTTGCGGAAGGTCGTCCAGCGCGTGGCGCCGCACATGCGGCTCGACTCCTCGAGCGAGGGGTCCATGGCACGGAAGGCGTCGACCAGGAACAGGAACAGGAAGGGGATCGAATACTGGCACATGTGCCAGACCACGCCGCCATAGGAATAGACGTTGACGAGCGGCTGATCCGATCCCGTCAGCCAGCGCCAGACGATGTTGACGACACCAACCTGCGGGTTTCCCAGCATGCCCCAGGCCATGGCGGTGAGGATCGGCGGGATGAAGAAGGGCAGGGTGATGAGGATTTCCAGCGCGCCGCGATAGGGCGTGTCGGTGCGCGCGATGATCCATGCCAGCAGCACCGCCAGCGCTAGCGAGGGGATCGTCTTGGCGAAGGAGATGCCGACCGTATTGAGCAGGATCAGTATATTCCGCTCGGTCAGGAGTTGCCGGTAGCCGTTCAGGTTGAACTCGCCGGCAATGCCGGGCGGCGTGGTGTGGAGGCTGCCATAGAGCAGCATGGCAAGCGGATAGACGGTCAGGAAGCCGAGGAAAATGATCAGCACGCCGAGGGCGAGGTTGCGAACCAGGCTGCCGCCGGTCAGCGCGCGCGTGAGCACGTTGCCCGAGAGCGGCGTCACCGCTTGTCCCCCGCCATCCTGATACGTTGCCGTCATCGCCGCACTCTCCGTTCGTTCGCCGTCGGATGCGCCGGAGAAGGTTCGGCGCATCCGCAAGACGGATGACTATTCGCCATAGATCTTCTTTGCCTTGGCCATCATTTCTGTCAGCCGCGCGGGATCGCTCTTACCGAGCAACGGTGCATCGACGATCGCCTTCAGTTCATCCGAAAGGCCTTCCCCCGCTCCCTCGGTGACGAGGCCATGGCCGTGAGCCGCATAGACGGCCTGCGCCTTGGGCGACTGAAGGAAATCGATGTAGAGGCGCGCCGCATTAGGATGCGGGGCATTCTTCAGCAGCACATTGCCGTAGAGCACGTAAGGTACCCCCTCCTCCGGCACGATCGCCTTCACCGGCAGGCCCTTGAGGCCGGCTGCGTCGGTGAGGATCAGCGGGATGTAGAGCGCGTATTCCCCGCGGGCGACGCGGCGTTGCGATTCGCGCTGGTCGCGTGTGAAGACCGGCTTTTGCTTGGCCATCTGGTGATGATATTCCTCGCCAAGCGCCTCATGGGTGACGAAGAAGGTTGCATAGCCGCCGCCGCTGGCGCGCGGATCATCGGACAGGATCTTGCCCTGCCATTTCGGATCGGTGAGGTCGGCCCATTTCTTCGGCATGTCCGCCTCGGAAACGAGGTTGGTGTTTGCCAGGATGCCGTAGGGAATGATCATCACCGGCGCGAAGGGCAGGTCGCCCATGTCGAAGCTGTCCTTGACGTTCGCTTGGCTCGGCGAGGGCGGGATCGGAGCGACCGACTTGTCCTCCGCAACGTAGACCTTGGTCTGGCTGTCGCTGGTGAAGAGGACGTCGGCGGCGAAGCGGCCTGCTGCCTGTTCGACTCGCACGCGCTCGCGAATCTCGCTGGCGCGCGCTTCCAGGATTTCGACCGGAATGCCGAATTCGGCCGTGAATGCATCGGCCACCAGCCGGGTGCTGGGCTGGCCGACGAAAGCCGTGTAAAGCACGAGCGTGCCTTCCTGCTTAGCGGCATCGACCACCTTGTCCCAGTCCGCGGTCTGCGCCGAGGCCGACATGAGCCCCAGCAACAGTCCGGCTGCCGTCGCCAATACCCATTTCCTTACGATCTTCAACGATTCCACAAGAATCTCCTCCGGACCCCGGCAATGCCGCGCCACCGTTTTCCCGCAAGCGGGCTTATCGCTCATTTCCTCCCCGAACACGCGCGGATGCATGTGTGCGGAGCGTCATTAGGGTGGGAGCGAGACCTTGAGTCAATATTGTCTTCAACAAGATTGTCGACAATCTTTTCGGCCCTATCCTGATGTGATCTTCAGACAAGCCGATTTCTTGCGAGAGCGGGCGGACGGTCTAAAGCAACGCACCGCCCGCCAGATCATTATTCGCCGTAGATTTCCTTGGCCTTGGCCAGCATTTCGTTCTGGCGGCGGGAATCGGAGGCGCCGAGCGGATTGGCTTCAACGATCGCCTTGATTTCCTCCGGCAAGCCTTCGGCCGCACCGTCGATCACCACGCCATGGCCCTGTGCGGCATAGATGGCCTGTGCCGTGGGCGACTGGAGGAAGTCGATATAGAGGCGCGCGGCGTTGGGGTGCGGCGCATTCTTCAACAGCACATTGCCGTAGAGAACGTAGGGCACGCCTTCCTCCGGCACGATCGCCTTCACCGGCAGGCCCTTGAGCCCGGCGGCGTCGGTGAGGATCAGCGGCAGGTAGATGGCATATTCGCCGCGGGCCACGCGCCGCTGCGATTCACGCTGGTCGCGGGTGAAGACGGGCTTCTGCTTGGCCATCTGGCGGTGGAAGTCCTCGCTGATCTTGTCATGGGTGACGAACCACCAGGCATAGCCGCCGCCTACCGCGCGCGGATCGTCGGAAAGGATCTTGCCCTGCCACTTGGGGTCGGTCAGGTCCGTCCACTTCTTCGGCATGTCGGCTTCGGAGACGAGATTGGTGTTGACCAGTATGCCGTAGGGAATGGTCATCACCGCGGCCATCGGCACTTCGAGATGGAAGTTCTCCTTGACCTTCGCCTGGTTCGGCGACGGTGGGATCGGCACGACGGACTTGTCCTGGGAATCGTAGAGCCGGGTCTGGCCCTCGCTTGTGAACAGCACGTCCGCGGCGAAGCGGCCGGCGGCCTGCTCGACGCGCACGCGCTCGCGGATCTCGCTGGCGCGCGCCTCGAGAATCTCGACCGGGATGCCGTATTCGGCGGTAAAGGCATCGGCGACGGCCTTGGTGCTCGGCTGGCCGACGAAAGCCGTATAGAGCACGAGGCTGCCTTCCTTCTTGGCCGCCTCGACGACCTTGTTCCAGTCCTCCTCCTGCGCCTGCGCGGCGGGCACGGCCGCCGACAGCGCGAAGGCCGCCGCGGCCGCCATCATCGTTCGCCGAGTGAGGCTCGCGAACCTGCTCTTGTCTGACATCATGATCTCCTCCTTTGATGTTGCCTGAGGCCGGCCGGCGCGCCGGCTCGTCCGTTTTTCTTCCGGCGGCGGGCTCCTCCCTCGGCCGGAATGCCTGCGAGCCGGATCATCCGGCCATGGTCGCCTGCCCTTTCTTCGTCACGGTGATCGTGCCGGCATCGGCATCCACCTCGACCCAATCTCCAGTCTCGATGACCGAGAAGGGGTCGGGCTCGCATTCGGTCATGGCCGGCACGCGCGTGACGACGGCGCCGAGCGCGATCTTGGTCGTCATCCGGTTGAAGATCATGGCGGCCGGCGCCACGCCGTTGAGGCGCGTCATGTGGAAATAGGCCGACCAACCGGACGAGCCCTTCGCGCCGGGAAAGACCAGCACCTTGCCGGCGAATGACTGACCGACGATCTCGTGGCGCCGCTCGATGATGGAGCCGTCGCGCTCGTTGATGCCGCCCCAGCCGGAAATCGTGTCATGCGTGACCAGCGCCTCGCCCGCCGCCTTGCCGCCGACGACCTTGCGGCCGCGGATTACATGGGTCGCTGCGCCGGAAGCGAGACGCTTGTCCCGCACCGCCGTGGTTGCCTCTGCGCTCATCTCAACCCTCCCTGCCAGGTACCGGCCAGCGCCGTCGCCACGCAGTCGCGCACCGAGCCGAAATGACCCTGCACCTTGGCGATGGCCGGCAGGTAATGCGCCTGCTTTGCGGAATCGGTGGCGATCACGCGCGTACCTTCCGGCACGCGGCGCGAGATGGCCGGGCAGGTGTCGCTCATCACCACGCCGCCGGCGGCCTCGATGATCTCGCAATAGCCGTTGCGCTCGGCCACCTGCCTCAGCGCGCGGGGCGTGTGGACCCACAGCGCCGTGTCGGGATGGATGCGCTTGCCCTCCAGCAGTTCGGCGATCAGCGCCACCTGTTCGATGGAGTTGTGCGGGCAGCCCAGCATGACGAAATCGACCTTGTCGTCGGTCGCGCTCTGGAGCTTGGCATAGGTCTCGCGGCGTTCCTTCTCGCCGTAGCGGAAACGCTGCGCGATTCGGCGGGCCCCGAAAGCCTGCTCGACGCTGTCGGCTTCCGGCGTCACGCCCGGAATGTGGTACATCTCCACCCCACCCGACGAGGCGGCAGCGGCGCCGAAATGTTTCAGCTTGATCAGCGTCGGCTGACGGGTGGCACCGTCGAGGACCGGAATGTCCTCCTCGACCATCTCGCCGACATAATAGCCGAGCAGGCCCCAGTCCATCATGTCGTCCACCTCGACCGCGACCTCCACGAGGTGCTGGCCGAACCGGTTCTCGGTCAGGTGGAAACCCCAATAGGGGATGCGGCCGGTCAGCGCGGCGGCGCCCGTGCTTTCCTTGCCCTCGACATTGGTGCGCGCGCCCAACACCGAATTGCAATAGATGACGGCCGAGGATTCCATCCAGGCGCAGTGCTCGCCCTTCACCGGCACGTTGCCGACCTGATAGGGCGTACACGTGGCGAACATGTTAACGCCGCGCCGGCCGAGATAGCGCTCGGCGGAACGCTGCATCTCGATCATCTCCTCGCTGGCGCCCTGAAGCTTCCAGTTGTCGTTGTCGATGCCGGTAATAAGCTGGCAGGTGTTCACCGCCACATGCGGCACGTCCACGACCTCGTCGGAATCGAGGTTCAGTTCGGAGAAGACATGATTCATGCCCTTCTCGGCGATCGGCTTCACCGAGGGTGTCGACGCGTTGAAGGCACCGGCGACATTCGTCGTCTCGACAAGCCGCTCCGCGCCGAGCGCCTCGCCGTAGCGGATCAGCAGATCCATGGCGCGCGCTTTCGCCCGGCCGTGCGTGCCGTCGCGCATTTCCTTCTCATAGTCGGTCAGAAGCATGCTGCAATCTCCTCCCGCAGCGAAGCATCAGGCGGCGGTGACCACCGAGGCGAGCTCCTTCTCATCCCAGCGATAGTGACGGCCTTCGACATTGACGGCAACACGTTCTTTCATGCGCGCCATGTCGATCTGGTGGACACTGCCGGAGCCGGCAAGGTCGAGCGCATGCGCGGCCGCCATGCCCATGGCGATGCAGGGGCCCATGACGCGCACGCTCGACAGTGCAGCGGAATCGGCATCGATGCAGCGCCCGGCCGCCACGACATTATGCGCCTCGCGCGACACCAGGCTGCCGAGCGGCACATGGTGCTCGTGATCCTCGTCGAAGACGATCCAGTGGTGGCCGTCGCCATGGTCGTGGAGTTCGATCGGCCAGGCGGTACGGCCGATCGAATCGTCGAAGCGCGTGCCGGCCTTGATCTCGTCCACGGTGAGATGGTGGCGGCCGACGATCCAGCGCGTCTGGCGGATGCCCGGCAGGCCGAAGGAGCGGATTCGCGCCTTGCCGAAGCTTTCGGGAAACTCCGCCTTCAGGAAGTCGACGGCGCGTGCGGCCTGATCCTTGCCCTCAAGTGCCTTGGCGGACGCCTCGACCGGATCGAGCGGCGTCTCGACATGGGTCATGTTCATGGCCGCGATGCCGCTGCCGGGAATGACGAAGCCCAGCCCCTCGCGCCGACGCAGGCCGTAGACGTCGCCGCGCGCCTTCATCCGTTCGGAGATCGCCTCACGCGTCGGCTGGCGAGACTCGTCGATATTCTCCAGAACGACCATCTGCGTGCCGAAGACACGGTGCGCGGCCGGCTCGCGGCATTCGAAGCCCGCTTGCCAGACAAGGGCCGCGTCGCCGCTGGCATCGACATAGCCTTCCGCCTCGACCGTGACGGCGCCGTAGCGGGTCATGAAATCGCATGAGGTGATGCGTCCATTCTCGACCCTGGCATCGAGCAGCATCGCGCCCAGCAGCGGCGTGATCCCGGCTTGCAGAATGCCTTGCTCGACCCAGCGTCCGAGCACCACGTCGTCATAATAGACCACGGTCGTCTTCGGCCCGTGGCGGTAGTAGAGCGCCTTGTCCTGCTTTTCGAGGAAGCCGAGCAGGTCGTCGGCGATGCCGTGGGTGAACTGGTAGCCATGCGTGCCGTTTGAGAACAGGCCGCAGAAGGTCGCGATGATGGAGTTGACCGCCTGGCCGCCCAGCGCCGGCTGGCTGTCGACGATGACGACGCGCTGGCCGAGCTTCGCCGCCTGGAGGGCGGCGGATACGCCGGCGATGCCGGCGCCGACCACACAGATGTCGCATTCCAGCCGCCGTTTCGCGGCGGCGGCCGCGCGTCGTACGACGGTGGTTGCCGTGTTCGGCTGTCCGCCCATCTTGTCCTCCCAGTTCCAGTCGCCGGTCTTTCGGCCGGTCGACGCCGCCCATGCCAGACTAAACAGGCACCGGCTTTCGAGAAAAGCCTCTTATTCAAGCAAGCAGCTTTCGTGTTTCGCGAAAGCTGCTAAGGTCGACCGATGGATATGCTGGAGAATATCCGCACGTTCCTCACCGTCGTGCGGACGAACAACTTCTCCGCTGCCGCGCGGGCCATGGACACGGTTCCCTCCGTCGTGGCCAAGCGCGTCGGCCAGCTGGAACATCGGCTGAAGGCCAGGCTCTTCGCGCGCTCGACGCGCCGGCTCACGCTCACCGAGGTGGGCGAGCGCTACTATCCGCGTTTCCTGGCGATCATCGCGGAGGTGGACAAGGCGATGGACGACCTCGCCGGTTCGCGTGCCCGGCTGGAGGAACGGCTGCGCATCAAGTGCCCGACCACCCTTGCGGTCTCCTATTTCGGCGACGTCTTCGCGAGTTTCCAGCACGCCCATCCGGGCGTCCGCCTGGACCTGATCCTGATGGACCGTTCGGTCAATCCGGTCGAGGAGGGATACGACCTCGCCATCGGCGCGCTGCCCTCGTCCTATGCCGGCGTGACCGACATTCCGCTCTGCGCCATGCCGCGCATCATCGTGGCCTCGCCGGCCTATCTCGCGCGGGCAGGCACTCCGGCGCATCCGCGGGAACTCATGGAGCATGACTGCCTGGCCTTCCGCGCGACCGGCAGCCTGTGGCATTTCGAGGGTCCGGCCGGCATGATCGATGTCGATGTCCCGACGATCTTTAGCGTCAATGACAGCCACGTCTTGCTCAATGCGGTGGAAAAGGACCTCGGCATCACGCTGATCGCGCGCCACATCGCCCGCCGCGCGCTTCAGCAGGGGAATGTCGTCCCGTTGCTCCGGAACTATCCCATACCCGACCTCTGGGTGAAGGCGCTGGTGCCGGACAGCCGCCGCGAGAACGCGGCCGTGCAGGCGCTGCTGAAATGGCTGATCGACGCCTCGCAGCCGGTCGCTCCGTGGGATCGCGGCGAGCCGGACAGCCCGGCTGTCGCGAGCGCGCAGCTGCGTTGACATCGCCGTCGCCAGCGGGCAGGTTCGGGGCCTCACCAGGGGTGCCCCGACATGGGGCTGAGATACTGCAGGCCGCAAGGTAGCGCAGGAACCCTATGAACCTGATCCAGTTCATACTGGCGTAGGGACGGTGCGGGTTCCGGCAGGCCGTATGCGGCCGATTCTCCGGTGTCCTTTCTCCTTCCCGTCAGAGCTGGGTCTCCATTGCTTGGGAAGCGAGGAGCCTCGACCATGACGTCCATCCAGACCATCAAACCCACTGTCACCACCGGGCCGCTGCCCGCCTCGACCAAGGTCTTCAAGCCCGGCGTGCTTCATCCCGGCATATGCGTGCCGATGCGCGAGATCGCCGTGCACCCGACCGCCGGGGAACCGCCCGTGACGGTCTACGATTCGTCCGGCCCCTACACGGATCCGGCGATGGAGACACGGATCGAGACAGGCTTGCCGCGTCTTCGGACGTCCTGGATCGAAGCGCGGGGCGATGTGGCGTCCTATGAAGGCCGTCATGTGAGGCCGGAAGACAACGGGTTTGTTTCCGGCGAGCGGCTGACCCCGGAATTTCCACTGCGCCATCGCCCACTGAAGGCGCGGAACGGAAAGGCCGTGACGCAGCTCGCTTATGCGAGGGCAGGCATCATCACGCCGGAAATGGAATTCGTCGCCATCCGCGAAAATCTCGGCAGGGAGCGGATGCGCAACGCGATCGCGCGCGACGGCGAGAGCTTCGGCGCGGCGATCCCGGATTTCGTCACGCCCGAATTCGTGCGCGACGAGGTGGCGCGAGGCCGGGCCATCATCCCCGCCAACATCAACCACCCGGAGAGCGAGCCGATGGCGATCGGCCGCAACTTCCTCGTCAAGATCAACGCCAATATCGGCAATTCCGCCGTCACGTCCTCGATGGCCGAAGAGGTCGAGAAAATGGTCTGGGCGATACGCTGGGGCGCCGACACGGTGATGGACCTGTCGACGGGCCGCAATATTCACAATATTCGCGAATGGATCGTCCGCAACGCTCCGGTTCCGATCGGAACCGTGCCGCTCTATCAGGCGCTGGAGAAGGTGAACGGCATTGCCGAGGACCTCACATGGGAGGTGTTTCGCGACACACTCATCGAGCAGGCCGAGCAGGGGGTGGACTATTTCACCATCCATGCCGGCGTGCGGTTGCGCTATATCCCGCTCACCGTCGACCGCGTCACCGGCATCGTCTCGCGCGGCGGCTCGATCATGGCCAAATGGTGCCTGCATCACCACAAAGAGAGCTTCCTCTACGAGCATTTCGAGGAAATCTGCGATATCTGCCGCAGCTATGACGTTTCCTTCTCGCTGGGCGACGGCTTGCGTCCGGGTTCCATCGCCGACGCCAACGATGCCGCGCAATTCGCCGAACTGGAGACGCTGGGCGAACTGACGCAGATCGCCTGGGCGAAAGATTGCCAGGTGATGATCGAAGGCCCCGGCCATGTGCCGATGCACAAGATCAAGGAGAACATGGACAAGCAGCTCGCCGTCTGCGGCGAGGCGCCGTTCTACACGCTCGGACCGCTGACGACGGACATTGCGCCCGGCTACGACCACATCACCAGCGGCATCGGTGCCGCCATGATCGGCTGGTTCGGCACGGCCATGCTCTGCTACGTCACCCCGAAGGAGCATCTGGGCCTGCCCGACCGCGACGACGTGAAGACCGGCGTCATCACATACAAGATCGCCGCCCACGCAGCCGACCTCGCCAAGGGCCACCCGGCAGCCCGGACCAGGGATGACGCGCTCAGCCGCGCGCGTTTCGAGTTCCGCTGGGAGGATCAGTTCAATCTTTCCCTCGACCCCGAAACGGCACGGTCGTTCCACGACGAGACGCTGCCCAAGGAAGCGCACAAGGTCGCGCATTTCTGCTCCATGTGCGGGCCGAAATTCTGCTCGATGCGGATATCGCACGACATCCGCGCCGAGGCGCAGAAGGAGGGCATGGCAGCGATGGCCGAGAAGTTCCGCGAGGGCGGCGACCTCTATGTGCCGGTCGAAGATGCCGGCTCCGCGGCGCGGTCGTGAATGTCCTTGTCAGGGGGGCGGGCGTAGCCGGTCTTGCCGTCGCCTTCGAACTGGTCTCGCGCGGCGTCGCGGTCACCGTCGCTGACCGCCGGGCGTCGCCGGAGGGCAGCGCCTCCTGGTTCGCCGGCGGCATGCTGGCGCCGTGGTGCGAGCGTGAGGGCGCCGAACAGGCGGTTTTCGACCTCGGCCGCTCCGCCGCGGACTGGTGGGATGCCGCCCTGCCCGGCCATGTCCGCCGCAACGGCACGCTGGTGGTCGCGCCGCAGCGTGACATCGGCGAGATCGCCCGTTTTGCCGACCGTACGCTTGGGGGCGCGACGTGGCTGGACGAAGAAGGCATAGCCAGGCTGGAACCGGCGCTCGCCGGCCGCTTTCGCAAGGGCTTGTTCTTTGCCGACGAGGCGCATCTGGACCCGCGCGAGGCCCTGGCCGGACTTCGACAAGCGCTGGCCGACCGGGGTGCCCGCTTCCGGCTGGTCGAGGGCGACGCGATTCCGGCGGAAGAAGGCTTCGACCGGATCGTCGACTGCACGGGAAGCGGCGCGATCGGCGCGGTGCGGGAGTTGCGCGGCGTGAGGGGGGAAATGCTGTATCTCCACAGCACGGAAATCCGGTTGTCGCGGCCCGTGCGTCTCCTGCATCCACGCCATCCGCTTTATGTCGTGCCGCGCATGCATGGCCGTTTCATGATTGGCGCGACGATGGTTGAAAGCGATGATGACGGGCCGGCTACCGTGCGCTCGCTGATGGAACTGCTCAATGCCGCCTATGCGCTGCATCCGGCCTTTGCCGAGGCTCGGCTCCTGGAAACCGGGGCCGGGATTCGCCCCGCTTTTCCAGACAACGTCCCGCGCGTGAGCGCCGATGGCGATGCGATCCGCCTCAACGGGCTTTACCGGCACGGGTTCCTGCTCGCCCCGGCCATGGCCGCAGAGGCGGTGGCCATGCTGGCGAAGGAGGCGGGATGGCCGAACGAACGGCCATCGGATCGAAGGAGGGCCCTTCTATGAGGTTCATTGTCAATGGCGAGGAGCAGGAGGTCGCCGCCACCACGCTGAAAGAGTTGCTCTCCCTTCTCGACTATGAGGGCGAGTGGCTGGCGACCGCCCTCAACGGCGAACTGGTGCATCGCCGGGACCGTGCCGGGTGTGCGCTCGTCGAGGGGGATCGCATCGAAATACTTTCGCCCATGCAGGGAGGGTGAAGATGCTCTCGCTCTACGGAACCGAGTTCGCCTCGCGCCTGCTGCTGGGCACGGCGCGCTATCCTTCACCCGCCGTTCTGGCGGACGCCGTGCGGGCTTCGCGGACCGGGATCGTGACCGTTTCGCTTCGCCGCGAAACCGCCGGCGGTAGGTCGGGGGGCGCGTTTTTCGAGTTGATCCGCGAGCTTGGAGTCAGCGTGCTGCCGAATACCGCCGGCTGCCACAGCGTTTCCGAGGCGGTGCTGACGGCCAAAATGGCGCGGGAGGTCTTCCGTACGGACTGGATCAAGCTGGAGGTCATCGGCCATCACGATACGCTCCAGCCGGACGTCTTCGCGCTGGTCGAAGCGGCGCGGATATTGTCCGGCGAAGGCTTCCATGTCTTTCCCTATACGACCGACGACCTCGTCGTGGCGGAAAGGCTGGTGGACGCCGGCTGCCGGGTTCTCATGCCCTGGTGCGCGCCGATCGGTTCCGCCATGGGCGCGGTCAACCCGCATGGCTTGCGCGCCATGCGGGCGAATTTCCCGGAGGTTCCGTTGATCGTCGATGCCGGCATCGGCCGGCCGTCGCATGCCGCAACCGTCATGGAACTGGGCTTCGACGCCGTGCTGCTCAACACCGCCGTGGCCGCCGCTGCGGATCCCGTTTTCATGGCCCGCGCGTTCGCTCTTGCCGTCGAGGCGGGTCGTCATGCCTTCCGTGCCGGCATGCTGGAGCCGCGCGACATGGCGGTTCCTTCCACGCCGATCATCGGAAAGGCGGTGTTCCAGTGAAGCTCGACCCGTTCTACCTCATCGTCGACAGCGCCGCATGGATCGCCAGGCTGGTGCCGCTCGGCGTCAAGCTGGTTCAGCTTCGCATCAAGGACATGGAAGAAGCCGCATTGCGCGAAGAGATCCGCACGGCGAAGGCCATTTGCGGGCAGTTCGGCTGTATGCTGGTCGTCAACGATCATTGGCGGCTGGCGATCGAAGAAGGATGCGATTTCGTGCATCTCGGGCAGGAGGATCTGGCCGCTGCCGATATCGCAGCGATACGGCGCGCCGGCCTGAAGCTCGGCCTCAGCACGCATGACGGGGATGAACTTGAGACCGCATTGGCCGCCGACCCGGACTATGTGGCGCTCGGGCCGATCTATCCGACCATTCTGAAGGAAATGAAATGGGCGCCGCAGGGACTTGCGCGTCTCGCCGAATGGAAGCGATGCGTGGGTTCGCTACCCCTCGTGGCCATTGGCGGCCTCAATACCGGGCGGCTTGGCGGCGTGTTCGCGCATGGCGCCGACAGTGCGGCGGTGGTGACCGACATCATCCGAAATGACGATCCGGAGGCGCGCACGCGCGAATGGCTGAAGGCGACCGCGACCTGGCGCCTGCGCAATCCGGGCAAAGGTGCGTAGCGGTTTGCGTTCGCAATTGCGCAAAAACAAGGAGATGGGGCATTTTCGCGATTTGACGAGTGCTCCAGAGGCCGAACCTTGTGTCCTGGTCGTGGCGGGAAGCGATTCCAGCGGCGGGGCAGGCATTGTGCGGGACATCGAGACGATCGGCGCGTTTGGACTGAGGTCATGCCTTGCGGTGACGGGGATCACGGTTCAGACGCATTCGTCCGTCGACCGGGTCGAACCCGCGCCGCCGGGGCTCGTCGCGCAACAGATGCGCGCCGCCTTCGCCGCCAACAGCGTCGAGGCCGTGAAGATCGGCATGCTCGGCACAGGCGCGGCGATCGCGGAAGCCGCCTCCGTCGTCAAGGAATATCGGCACGACCGGGTTGTGCTGGATCCGGTGCTGGCATCGTCTTCGGGTCGCTCCCTGCTTGCCGATCAGGCGATCGCTTCGCTGCTGCACGATCTCATGCCGCTTTGCCGGCTCGTCACGCCGAATCTGAACGAGCTTGCAACGCTTGTGGGTGAGTCGCCCGCCGGGCAGCAGGCTGATGCCCGCCGTCAGGGGGAGCGGCTGGCCCGTCTCATCGGCACGTCCGTGCTGGTGAAAGGCGGTCATGCCGAGGGCGATGAGGCTATCGACCTGTTGCTTCAGCCCGGACACAAGCCGGTCGCCATCGCCGCGCCAAGGCTGCCGCGGGAGATGCGGGGAACCGGCTGCATGCTTTCCAGCGCCATCGCGGCATCTCTCGCCGGCGGCGCGACGCTGGAGATGAGCGTGCGCAGCGCCAAACGATATGTCTTCGACGCCCTTCTCCGATCCTGAGAGCCGCATCGATCATGTCGTTTGCTGCATTGCACAAAAATTCCGGCTGCGGCAGGATGAGGTATGCGAGCGGGACCCCTCACCATTCTGGTTATCGACGAGAACCGGTTGCGGGCGTCCGTCATCGAGGCGGGGCTTCGGGAAGCCGGCCACGAAGCGGTGACCGTTATCTATGATGTGACCGGCATTGCCGTGCGCATTGCCGAACTGCGGCCGGATGTCATCGTCATCGATCTCGAAAACCCCAATCGCGACATGTTGGAGAACATGTTCCAGCTGTCGCGTGCGGTAAACCGGCCCATCGCCATGTTCGTCGACCGCGCGGACAGCGCTTCGATCGAGGCGGCTGTCGAGGCGGGCGTGTCGGCCTATGTGGTGGATGGGCTGAAGAAGGAACGCGTGAAGGCGATTCTCGACATGGCCATCGTTCGCTTCAATGCGTTCTCGCGCATGGCGCGCGAACTCGAGGAAGCGCGCACCGAACTTGAGAATCGCAAGCTCGTCGAGCGTGCCAAGGGCATCCTGATGACATCGCGCGGATTGTCGGAAGCCGACGCCTACAGCCTCCTGCGCAAGACCGCGATGAACCAGAACCGCAAGATCAGCGAGATTGCGCAGAGCCTGGTGACAGCCGCCGCGCTGCTCGGGCCGGGAGAACCCTCATGACCGGTATGTCGCGGATCAGTGCCGGATTCCTGCCCCTGCTCGACAGCGCCGTGCTGGTTGCCGCACGGGAATGCGGCTTCGCGGAGGAGGAAGGACTCGAACTTCGCCTCGTGCGCGAGAATTCGTGGGCAAGCATCCGCGACCGCCTCGCCGTCGGGCATTTCGATGTCGCGCAGATGTTGGCCCCGATGCCCATCGCCTGTAATCTGGGCCTCACGCCGCTCGCGACCGAAACGATCGTGCCCATGGCGCTGGGTCTGGGCGGGAATGCCGTGACCGTCTCGCTCGACCTGTGGCGAAGCATGGAGGACAAGGGCGCGCCGGGCGATCTGGATCCGCTGGCAACCGGAAAGGCCCTGGCGGCGGTGGTTGCTTCACGCCGGCAGAATGGACGAAAAGACCTGCGCTTCGGAGTGGTGCATCCGCATTCGGGGCACAATTACGAATTGCGGTTCTGGCTTGCGGCCTGTGGCATCGATCCCGAGCGGGACATCGAGATCGTCATCGTCCCGCCTTCGCTGATGGCCGATGCGCTGGCGGCCGGCAGGATCGACGGATATTGCGTCGGCGAACCATGGAACACGGCAGCGGTGGCAAAGGGCGCCGGCTGTATCGTGACTGTGAAGGCGGCGATCTGGAAATCGAGCCCTGAGAAGGTGCTGGGTGTCGCCGCAGCCTGGGCGGAGTGGGATCCGGAAGCCCTGATCGGCCTGCTGCGCGCGCTCTATCGCGCTGCTGAATGGTGTGGTGACGCGAGCAACCGCGACGAACTCGCACGATTGCTCGCCGGCCCCGCTTATGTCGATTGCCCGGCCGAATGGCTGGCGCCGGCGCTGAGTGGCAGAATCGGGGTTGCGCCGGGGCATATCGTTCCCGTGGCCGACTTCTTCCTGCCGCACGCCAAGGCTGCGACATTCCCATGGAAAAGCCATGCCCTCTGGTTCTACAGCCAGATGGTGCGCTGGGACCAGGTCGATGCCAGCATCCGGAACGAAGAGGTTGCCCGAAGCACCTATCGGCCCGACCTCTATCGCGCCGCATTGCGCGGCCTTGGCGTTGCCCTTCCGGGCGCAAATGCCAAGGTCGAGGGGGCGTTGACGCGGGCAACCCCGGTCGGCTCCGCCGGGGCCAGCCTTGTCCTCGGGCCCGACGGCTTCTTCAACGGTGAAATATTCGATCCCGACAAGGTCGCCGACTATGTCCGCGCGCAGCAAGATGGTCTGCGGCGGCGCTGAAATTCCCAGTGCATCAGAATTGTGCAGCGCAAAATCGCATGTGCCGGGAAAATCGCCAGCCGCCATTGCACTCCGGCAATATCTGCGCGAAGGCTAGTTGATTGATTTTATTTTCTGATTTCACACACGGCGGAACTGGCACAGTTCCTGCTTCGTAGTCTTCGAGGCCCATCGACGGGCCAGATAATCCGCGTCCACCGAGGGGCGCACAAAGGCAAGGCTGCCGCTCAGGTCCGATCGCATCTCCGACAAGGGAGGCGAACGGCCTGGACGGCAGCCTTTTCATTTTCAGCCACGCAGCGGCGGCCCCGCGCCAACCATGGAGCAAAGAATGAGCAGGTCCATTCCATTGCCAACAGGACAGGACGGAGCCGCCACGCGGGCATTGTCCGTTTCCACCATCGCCTTCACGGTCTGCTTTGCCGTGTGGACGATCTTCTCGATCATCGGCGTGAAGATCAAAGCCGATCTCGGCCTGACCGAAACACAGTTCGGCCTTCTCGTGGGCATGCCCATCCTCACCGGTTCGCTGGTGCGCGTGCTGCTGGGCATCTGGACCGACCGTCTCGGCGGACGCCTCGTCTATACCGCCACGATGCTCGCCGCGGCGATCGCCACTTTCCTGCTGGCCTTCGCCACCACCTATACGCAGATGCTGATTGCCGCGCTCGGGGTGGGGCTGGCCGGCGGTTCCTTTGCGGTGGGCGTCGCCTATGTGTCGCGTTTCTATCCGGCAGGCAGGCAGGGAACGGCGCTCGGCATTTTCGGCGTCGGCAATGTAGGCGCGGCCGTCACCAAGTTCCTCGCGCCATTCGCGCTGCTGGCCTGGGGCTGGCAGAGCGTGGCTGTCATCTGGGCCGCGGCGCTTGCTATCATGGCGATCATCTTCTGGCTGACCACCGAGGACGACCCGGTGATCCGCCAGCGCCGCATTTCCGGCGTCGGGCAGCCGCGCAGCTTCATGGCCGAGTTCGAGCCGCTGAAGGACGTCCGCGTGTGGCGCTTCGCGCTCTATTATTTCTTCGTCTTCGGCGGCTTCGTGGCGCTGGCGCTCTGGCTTCCGCGCTATCTGATCGGCGTCTACGGGTTCGATATCGCAACTGCCGGTATTATCGGCGCTGCCTATTCGATTCCCGCCTCGATCTTCCGCGCCTATGGAGGCGTGCTGTCGGACAGGATTGGCGCCCGTACCGTGCTCTACTGGACCTTCATCGTGTCGGCGCTTTGCTGCGCAGTGCTGTCGCTGCCGGCCACCGACTACACGGTACGTGGCATCGACGGGCCAATCGCCTTCCATGTGGAGGTCGGCTGGCTGGCCTTCATTCTGGTGGCCTTCGTCCTCGGCTTCTTCATGGCCGTGGGCAAGGCGGCCGTCTACAAGCACATCCCGGTATACTACCCCGACAAGGTCGGCGCCGTCGGCGGCCTGGTCGGCATGATCGGCGGTCTGGGCGGTTTCCTGCTGCCTCTCGCCTTCGGCGCGCTCAACGACATCACCGGCGTCTGGTCGAGCTGCTTCATGCTGCTCTTCGTCGTCGCGGCGGCTTGCCTGGCCTGGATGCACGTCACCGTGCAGCGTCTGGAGCAGACGCGCGCCGGCGTCGCACAGCCTCTCACCTCACCGGCGGAATGACCGAGAAGGATAGCGATCATGACAGAGAAGCTCGTCATCGTCGGCAACGGCATGGCTCCCGGACGGATGCTGGAGCATCTGCTGGAGGCCGCGCCCGGCCGCTACCAGATCACCATCTTCAACGCCGAGCCGCGTGTGAATTACGACCGCATCATGCTGTCGCCGGTCCTCTCGGGCGAAAAGGAATATGAGGAAATCGTCATCCATGGCGATGGCTGGTACATCAAGCACGGCATCACGCTCTACAAGGGCCACAAGATCGTGGCGATCGACCGGCACGCCAGGACGGTCACTTCCAGCCAAGGCGTCACGGAAAGCTATGACAAGCTGGTCATCGCCACCGGCTCGGTGCCCTTCATCATCCCCGTGCCGGGCAAGGACCTGCCGGGCGTGCTCAGCTACCGCGATCTTGACGATGTCAGCGCCATGCTGGTCGCGGCGCAATCGCGCGACAAGGCGGTGGTCATCGGCGGCGGCCTGCTTGGCCTGGAAGCGGCCGCCGGCCTGAAGGAGCGCGGCATGGACGTGACCGTGCTGCACGTCATGCCCACATTGATGGAGCGTCAGCTCGACCCTGCCGCCGGCTATCTCCTGCAGAAGGCTGTCGAGGCGCGCGGCATCAAGGTGCGCACCAAGGCCAACACCCGACAGATCCTCGGCGACGGCAAGGTCGAGAGTGTCGAACTGGATACGGGCGAGATCATTCCGGCGACGCTGGTGGTCATGGCCGTCGGCATCCGTCCCAATATCGGCCTGGCCCGCGAAGCCGGGCTAGAGGTGAATCGCGGCATCGTCACCGACGACCGGATGATAACCTCCGATCCCGACATCCTGTCGGTCGGCGAGTGCACGGAAGTGGACGGACGCGTCTACGGGCTGGTCGCGCCGCTCTATGAAATGGCGAAGGCGGCCGCCGCGCATCTTTCCGGCAGCGAGAACAGGCGCTTCATCCATTCCGACACGCCGACGAAGCTGAAGGTCACCGGCATCGACCTCTATTCGATCGGCGATTTCGCGGATGGCGAGGACCGCGAGGAGATCATCCTGCGCGACGCCTCGGCAGGCATCTACAAGCGCGTCATCCTGCAGGAGAACCGGATCATCGGAACGGTACTGTTCGGCGAGACTGGTGATGGCGCCTGGTTCAACGAACTGAAGAAAAAGGCGACCGACATTTCCGAGATGCGCGACACGCTGATCTTCGGACAGGCGTTCCAGGGGGGCGTCTCCGCGGACCCTTTGGCGGCCGTTGCGGCTCTGGCGGATGATGCAGAAATCTGCGGTTGCAACGGCGTCTGCAAGGGCACCATCGTCTCGACCATCAACCAAAAGGGCCTGACCACGCTCGAGGACGTCCGCGCCCACACCAAGGCGTCCGCCTCCTGCGGCACCTGCACGGGCCTGGTCGAGAAGATCATGACGCTGACGCTCGGCGACAGCTACAATCCGGCGGCAATCCAGCCGATGTGTTCCTGCACCGAATTTGGCCATGACGAGGTGCGCCGCCTTATCAAGGCAAAGGCGCTGAAGACGATTCCCGCGGTGATGCAGGAGCTGGAGTGGAAGACTTCCTGCGGCTGCGCGAAGTGCCGGCCGGCGCTCAACTACTATCTCGTCGCCGACTGGCCGGACGAATATGCCGACGACTACCAGTCGCGCTTCATCAACGAACGCGTCCACGCCAATATCCAGAAGGACGGCACCTATTCGGTCGTGCCGCGCATATGGGGCGGCGTCACCTCATCGAAGGAACTGCGCGCCATTGCCGACGTCGTCGACAAGTTCGCCATTCCGACGGTGAAGGTCACCGGCGGTCAGCGCATCGACATGCTCGGCATCAGGAAGGAGGACCTGCCGGCGGTCTGGGCCGATCTCGGCGAGGCGGGTTTCGTTTCGGGCCATGCCTATGCAAAGGGCCTGCGCACGGTGAAGACCTGCGTCGGCACCGATTGGTGCCGCTTCGGCACACAGGATTCGACCGGCCTCGGCATTCGCATCGAGAAATTCATGTGGGGCTCGTGGACGCCCGCCAAGCTGAAGATGGCCGTCTCTGGCTGCCCGCGCAACTGCGCGGAAGCAACCTGCAAGGATATCGGCGTCATCTGCGTGGATTCAGGCTTCGAGATACATTTCGCCGGCGCGGCCGGCCTCGACATCAAGGGCACCGAGGTGCTCGGCCTGGTCAGGACCGAGGACGAGGCGCTGGAGGCGATCGTCGCGCTCACCCAGATGTATCGCGAGCAGGGACGCTATCTGGAGCGCATCTACAAATGGGCCAGGCGCATCGGGCTGGATGAAATCCGCCGCCAGGTCATGGGCGATCCCGAGAAGCGCAAGGCCTATTACGACCGCTTCGTGTTCAGCCAGAAATTCGCCCAGGTCGACCCATGGGCCGAGCGCGTCTCCGGCAAGGACAAGCATGAGTTCAGGCCCATGGCGATAGCCGCAATGCAGGAGGCCGCAGAATGATGAACTGGCTCGACATCGGCACGATCGACGACATCCCGCAGCGCGGCGCGCGCTGCGTGAAGACCCCGCAGGGCAAGATCGGAATCTTCCGCACCCATGACGACCGGATCTACGCCATCGATGATCACTGCCCGCACAAGGGCGGGCCGCTCACGCAAGGTATCGTGCATGGCGCGGCCGTGACCTGCCCGCTGCACAACTGGGTCTTCTCCCTTGAAACAGGCAAGGCGCTCGGTGCCGACGAGGGTACCGTCAGGACCATTCCCGTACGGGTGACGGATGGGCGCATTTCCATCGCGCTCGGCGAAATGCTGCTGGCTGCGGAATAGACCATGGATGAAATTGCGGCAGCCGAGACAAGGACGACCTGTCCCTATTGCGGGGTGGGTTGCGGCGTGTTGGCAAAGGTCGCCGCGGACGGAAGCGTGTCCGTCCGCGGTGACCCCGACCATCCCGCCAATCGCGGCAAGCTCTGCTCCAAGGGATCGGCGCTTGGTGAAACCCTGGGACTGGAAGGCCGGGTGCTCCATCCAGAAATCGGCGGCAGCCGGACTGATTGGGACGCGGCGCTGGATCGCGTTGCGCAGGTGTTCGCGGACACAATCGCCGCGCATGGGCCGGATTCGGTCGCCTTCTACATTTCGGGCCAATTGCTGACCGAAGACTATTACGTCGCCAACAAGCTGATGAAGGGTTTCATCGGCTCGGCCAATATCGATACCAATTCGCGGCTGTGCATGGCTTCTTCCGTCGCCGGCCATCGCCGTGCTTTCGGCGAGGATATCGTCCCCGGAATCTATGAGGATTTCGAGCAATCCGACCTGATCGTGCTGACGGGCTCCAATACCGCCTGGTGCCACCCGATCCTTTACCAGCGCATGCTGGCGGCGCGACGCAAGCGCGGCACGAAGATCGTTGTCATCGATCCGCGCCGGACCGCCACCGTCGATGAAAGCGACCTTCATCTGGCGCTGGATCCCGGTACGGATGTGCTGCTCTTCAACGGACTGCTGGCGCATCTGGCGCGGTCGCGCGCAATCGACGAAAACTATGTCGCGGCGCATACGTCCGGTTTCGACGGGGCGATCACGCTGGCCCTGGCCGATGCCCCGTCGATCACGCATGTCGCTGCCGGCTGCGGCCTGGATGCCGCCGATGTGCGGCTCTTCTACGAACTGTTCGCTGCAAACGAGCGGGCCATCACCGTTTACAGCCAGGGGGTCAACCAGTCGGCGCACGGAACCGACAAGGTCAATGCGATCATCAACTGCCATCTGGCAACAGGCCGCATCGGCCGGCCCGGCATGGGCCCGTTCTCGGTCACCGGCCAGCCGAATGCGATGGGCGGGCGGGAGGTCGGTGGCCTCGCCAACCAGCTCGCCGCGCACATGAATTTTGAAAGCGCGGCAGATGTGGACCGCGTCAGCCGCTTCTGGCAGGCGCCCGGCATCGCGCGCAAGGCCGGGCTGAAGGCGGTCGACATGTTCCGTGCCGCCGGCGACGGCCCTATCAAGGCGCTCTGGATCATGGGCACGAACCCGGCCGTCTCGATGCCGGATGCCAACCATGTGCGCGCGGCGCTGAAGTCCTGCGATTTCGTCGTGGTGTCGGACGTGACCCGCACCGATACCACGCGCCATGCCGACGTGTTCCTTCCCGCCGCCGCCTGGGGCGAGAAGGAAGGGATGGTGTCGAATTCCGAACGCCGCCTGTCGCGCCAGCGGCCATTCATGCCGATGCCCGGCGAGGCACGGGCCGACTGGCGCATCATTTGCGACGTGGCGAAGCGGATGGGGTTCGGCCACGCGTTCGACTATGCCGACCCCGCCGCCATCTTCCGCGAGCATGCGGCGCTCTCCTGCTTCGAGAATCAAGGCGATCGGCTGTTCGATATCGGCGAATACGCAGTGCTGGACGATGCTGGCTACGAAAATTTTGCGCCGCGCCTATGGCCGCAATCGAACGACGGAAAGGCAGTCGACCGCCTGTTCGCCAATGGCTGCTTTCCAACGCCGGACAAGCGCGCCCGTTTCGTGCCCGTCCGGCAGGAAAACGTCGCGCATGCCGTCGATGCTGCCTATCCCATCGCTCTCAATACAGGCCGCCTGCGCGACCAGTGGCACACCATGACGCGCACCGGGCAGGTGCCCCGCCTGATGGCGAATGCGCCGGAGCCGGTGGTGGAAATCAACCCGCGCGATGCGGCGGCGAACCATCTTGTTGACGGCGACCTGGCGCATCTTTCGACACGTCACGGCTTTGCGCGGGCCAAGGTGAAGGTCACCGATGCGCAGCGGCCCGGGCATGCCTTTCTGCCGATGCACTGGAGCGGTCTTTTCGCGGGAAATGCAGGAGCCGGTTCGCTGGCCTCGCCCGTCACGGATCCCTATTCGGGCCAGCCGGAACTCAAACATGTACCGATGCGCATCACGCGCGAGGTGAAGGCCTGGGAGGGCGTGTTGATCACCCGCCGCGACTTGCGGCCCACCGGCTTCGTCCACTGGAGCCGGCATCGTGTCGCGGGCGGCTGGGTCTACGACTTCGCCGGCACGGAAACGCCGGACCAGGGCATTCTGCTCACCAGACGCTTTCTCGACATCTTCCCGGCCGATCAGTTGCTGGAATATCGGGATCGCAAGGGATTGAACTATCGCGCCGCCGCCGTCGACGACGCAGGCGCGATGGCGGAAGCGTTGCTGGTCGCGCCATCAGGCCAGTTGCCTGCACGCGAATGGCTGGCATCCCTGCTCGCTTCGCGCCAGCCGCTCAGCATGGCCGACCGCCACGCCCTCCTTTCCGGCCGCTCCCCCGTACCGATGCCATCTGTCGGGCGCATCGTCTGCGCATGCTTCAATGTCGGCGTGAACCAACTTGCCACCGCAGTCGCTCAAGGCTGCGGCAGCCTGGAGGCCATCGGCGCAGCCCTGCAAGCCGGCACCAACTGCGGCTCCTGCCGCCCGGAAATAAGGGCCATCATCGATGCAGGCCATGTTCAGCCTGCCGAGTAACACCTACGTCGTATAGGTGTTATCCACCTCGATGGACACGCTGCTCGACAGCCGTTCCAGATCGTCGGCGATGGCCGAGGCGGCCGATTGGAGGATCGGTGCGTATCGGGCGCATGCCTCTTTTTCGGAGGAGAAGGCGGAGGTGAAGTAGGTCAGGCCGAGGCTTGCCAGCACCTTGCCGCCCTTGCTGATGATCGGGACGGCGATGGTGTTCGAATTGCGCGGCTCGACCAGCGAGGAGCGCGTCGCAAAGCCGGCTGCGCGGATCTTCTTCACCAGCCGTTCGAGTTCGTCGGGGTGGTGGCTGAGCGCATTTTCGGGGTCGTCGGAGCGCTTCAGGACATCGATGATGAGGTCGAACTCCTCGCCTTCGACAAAGGCTAGATAGGCCAGCCCCAGCCCGCGCGTCAGCAGGTTCAGGCGGCGATTGACCGTGCTGTGAAAGGGCGAGACCGGGCTGTCCGGCACGGTGCTGAAGCGAACCACGACGCCGTCATAATCCGGCAACGCGATGGCGATCGGCCATTTGTGCTTGCGGGTGATCGCAACCGCCCAGGCGCGGCCGGCCTCCACGACCAGCGGGCCCTTGTGGAAGCCCGAGCTGAGCGAGGTGACGAGCGCGCTCACCCGGTAACCGCCTTCGCGCACATCGTTCTCGACATAGCCCGCATCCTCCAGCGTCTTGAGGATGCGCACCAGTGTCGGCTTGGGCAGGCCGGTGCGCGCGTGAAGCTGCGCGATGGTGTTGATCGGCTGCAGGTTCAGTTCCTGCAGCACGTTCATGGCCCGCTCGATCGATCGGATACCCATACGGTTTGCTCCTCCCTGCATTCCGTGGTGCGGAACGCGAGGCAGTACAGTTTGAGAGTTACCCGCGTCAATCTCTAAGCCGTGGCTGAAGAAAGATGGAGTGATGACCATGGCAGCCGCCGCAGACCAGACAGCCCGCAATCGCGCGGAAGCAAGACAACTGATCGCGACGATCGACGACGACAGGGCAAGCGAACTGCTCAAGGGTGCGCTCGACCTGCATGTCCATTCCGGCCCGTCGACCATGCCGCGTCAGGTCGACCACATACAGGCTGCCGAAGAGGCCATCGCCGCCGGTATGCGCGGCCTGCTCTTCAAGGACCATCACTATTCCGTCGCTCCGTTCATCCCGCTGATGGACCGGCTGCTGGACAGGCCCGACTTTTCAATGTTCAGCGGCCTCGTGCTCAACAATTCCACCGGCGGCCTCGATCCCTATGTGGTCGATGCGCAGCTCAAGATGGGGGCGAAGCTGATCTGGATGCCGACCGCGCAGGCGGCCAATCATGTGCGCAGCGCGCATCGCAAGAGCCGCCTCGTCTCCAATGTGCAGCTCAAATCGTCGCCGCTGCTCAGCCCCGTCGACGCGCTCGGCAATGTGCTGGACGCGGTCAAGGAAATCCTCGATTCGATCGCCGAGTTCGACGCCATCCTGTCCTCGGGCCATCTGCATATCTGGGAGATCTGGAAGCTGTTCGACGAGGCGCGCGCGCGCGGCGTGAAGCGGCTGCTCATCAATCATCCCATGTATGGGCTGCATTTCACCCCTGAGGACGTTCGCGATCTGGCGAAGCTGGGCGCTGTCGTCGAGCAGTCAGCCGGGCTTTATATCGACTCGCGGTTCAACACCTTCTCGCCGCAGGAATTGCGCGAGCATATCGACGCCGCCGGGGTGGAAAACTCCTCCATCGGCTCCGACCTCGGCCAGGTCGACAATCCGACGCCGGTGGAAGGCATGCGGCAGATGATCAAGCTCTGCCTCGCCTTGGGCTACAGCGATGCCGAGGTGCGCATCATGGTGGCGACGAACCCGGCGCGGCTGGTCGGGCTGGAAAGCTGACCTCGTCCATGCGCGTCGTGGAAATCGCGCGTCCGGGCGGACCGGAGGTGTTGCGCTTCGCCGAGCGCGACAGGCCGGTACCCGCAGCAGGCGAGGTGCTGGTCCGGGTGGTTGCCGCAGGCGTGAACCGCCCCGATGTGCAGCAACGACGGGGGCTCTATCCGCCGCCGCCCGACACGACCGACATTCCCGGCCTCGATATTGCCGGCCTTGTCGAGGCGGTCGGCGAAGGTGTCGATGAATTGCGCATCGGCAGCGCCGTCTGCGCGCTTGCGAATGGCGGCGGCTATGCCGATTTCTGCGTTGTCCCGGCGCTTCAATGCATGCCCGTGCCGCGCGGATTGAGTTTCGCGCAGGCGGCGTCGCTGCCCGAAGTCTTCTTCACCGCGTGGAACAATATTGCGTGGCTGGGGCAACTCGGCTTGGGCGAGACCCTGCTTGTTCACGGCGGAACGAGCGGCGTCGGCGTGGCGGCGATCCAGATCGCGCGGCAGATACTGGGCGCGCGCGTGCTTGCGACCGCCGGCAGCGCGGAAAAGCGCGCCGTCTGCCTTGAGATCGGCGCGGAGGCGGCCTTCGACTACAAGGGCGCATGGGACGATGAAATCCGCCGCCATCTGGATGGCGCTGGCGTGGATGTCATTCTCGATGGTCAGGCCGGGCCTGCGACGCAGCGGCAGCTCGATATTCTCAACAGCGATGGAAGGCTGGTCTTCATCGCCAGTCATCAAGGCGAGTTTGCCGAGGTGAACATGCGGCAGGTGGTGCGGCGGCGGCTGACTATCACAGGATCGACGCTGCGCCCGCGCGATGCGGTTTATAAGGGCCGGCTTGCAGGCGAGCTTGTGAAACAAGTCTGGCCCCTGCTCGAGGATGGCCGCATCGTGACGCGCATCCATGCGATCCTGCCATTCGAGAAGGTGCGGGAAGCCCATATGATCCTCGACGCCAACCGGCAGATCGGCAAGGTCGTCATGGCGGTCGATGCGGCGATGGCGGGTGGCGTGCCTGTCGGGCAATAAGGCCATCGGGGCGGGCATAAGCCACCCGCCCCCGACGCAGACTTACCGGCCCGGCATGGGATAGTCGGCGTCGTTAAGCACCCAGCCGGGCTTGAGTGAAAAATCCATGCGCGGCGGGGCGAAGATGTCGACCAACTGGTTGACGCCGGCACCCTCGGCCGTCGTGGTATGGATCGAGGGCGGCGGGATCACGCAGACGGATGGCGACTTGCAGAAGATATGCTCGTCATCGCGCCAGAGATGCATGTTGGTGGTCCACGGCCAGCGCAAATGATGGGTGAACTCGCCCGTCAAAGCGAGCGAGCACTGCTCGAAATCGTCGTGATGGTGCGGGCTGACCTTGTCGCGCGCGCGCGGCCCGTTTCGCGGCGTGAGATAGTTGATCATGAATGTCGTGCAGCGATAGATGCGGCCGAAACGTGACAGATCTTCCGGCACATCCAGCGTATACCACCGCGCCTTCAGCCCGCCGGGAGGCTCCGGCCACGGCTGGAATGGCGGCACGTTCGGGTGTGGATCGCCATAGGCATCCGCATTGGACGCGGCATTCGCCATGTCGGTGGACCGGGGGGTGAAAAGGCGCACCAGCGTACCGGCCTTGCGCATGCGGATCGTGCTGTCGCCGGGCGGCACGAAGGCCACCGAATAGCCGGGCACGATTGTCTTGCCCCCAGCCGTCTCGATCTCGATCTCCGTTTCCCTGTCCGGAACGATGAGGGCATATTCGTCCGGCTGATCCTTCCGGGAGAAGACGCCGCCCTGTTCGGCCTCGCTATAAGCCACGACGAAATTCTGGCCGCGGCTGATCCATGTCCGGCCGCTGGCATCTTTCACCTGCGGCTCCGTCTCGTAGAACAACGCGGTCTGCGAGCCGAAGAAGCTCTCATGGACCCAGGCAGCCGGTGGCGGGGCGCTGCCGGCGAGGGTGGAGCGCGGATCGCTCTTGTCGTACATGGTCTCCTCCTGTGGTGGTGATTGGATTTGCGCGCCCGTCAGGCGGGAAGCGGCGGCTGTTTTTTGAGGCCGAGTATCTCGCGCGCCTCAGCGGCGGTGGCGATGGTGCCGCCGAGTTCGCGGACGATGCGCGCGGCCTTGGCCACCAGCGGCGCGTTGCCCTGCGCCAGCACGCCTTTCTCGATGTAGATATTGTCTTCCAGCCCGACGCGGACATGGCCGCCGAGCAGCCAGCTCTGCGCCAGCATGGGAAACTCCCAGCGGCCGACGCCGAAGGCGCTCCAATGTGCCGAGGAAGGCAGGAGCGACTTCATATGCATCAAGGATTGAGGCGTCGCGATCGCGCCGTAGCGCACGCCGAGCACGATCTGGAAAAGCGATGACGGTTCGAGCTTGCCTTGCTCGATGAAGTGATTGCCGAGCTGTATGTCGCCGGTGTCGAAGACTTCCAGCTCCGGCTTCACGCCCGCTTCGGCGATGAGCTGAGCCATGATGGCGAGGTTTGCCGGCGTGTTGATCACGACCGATGCGCCCGAATACATGGTGTTGAGATCGAGGCTGCAGAGTTCGGGCCGCAGCGCCTGTATATGCGCGACGCGCGGCTCCGGGCGCATCAGCGTGGTTCCGGGCGCGGCGATGCTGGGGTCGGCTTCGCCCGGCACGAAGCGCTGGCCGGGGCCAGTCGTCAGATTGATGACGACATCCTCGTCGGCGGCGCGCAGGCGTTCGACCACCTCGCGATAATGCGCCAGCTCCATGCTCGGCCGCCCGTCGGGATAGCGGACATGGATATGCGCGATGGCCGCGCCCGCGCGCGCCGCCTCCAGGCAGGCCTCGGCGATCTGCTCGGGCGTGATCGGCAGATGAGGCGTCTGCTGCGGCGTCGTGATGTTGCCGGTGACGGCACAGCTGATGATGGTCGGATCGGCCAAGACAGGTTTCCTCTGCGGGTTCGCGACCGTTTTGTGCCGCGTCAGGCAAAGGGGTGGCAGCCCGTTGCCGCCTGCCGCAATGGCCGCGGCCGAGCGTTTCGTTGCAAGAAACGGAAGGCCGGTTTCGTAGAGCGAAATGCGCGGGGTTCAGGGAACCTTACATTGGCTCGACCCGCTAGAAGGTGCGCAGGAGGATACCCCGCATGACCGAGACGCGCCCTGGCTTTTCGAGCTTTCGCAAGCCCCTGCTTGAGCGCCAGCGGCTGGTCGGCACCTTCCTCAAAATGCCGACCACGCAGGTGATCGAGATACTCGGTCCGGTCGGATACGACTTCGTCATCATCGACCAGGAGCACGCGGCACTCGATCGCGGCATCACCGACCTGATGATCCTGGCTGCACGCGCAAACAATATCGCGCCAGTCGTGCGCATTCCCGAATTCAGCGAGGCGCATATATTGTCGGCGCTTGACTGCGGAGCCATGGGTGTCATGGTCCCGCACGTCTCGTCGGTGGAGAAGGCGCGCGCCATTGCCCGAAGCGCCCGTTACCGGGGCGGCAGCCGTGGCTTTGCGGGACTGACGCGGGCCAGCAACTGGGGCAGCGCCGGTGCATTGGCCCATATGGCCGCGCAGGATGCGGAGGTGGCGGTGATCGCCATGATCGAGGATCAGGAGGCTGTTCCGCTGGCGCAGGAGATCGCAGGCGTGGACGGCATCGACGCGCTCTTCATCGGGCGCGGCGACCTCACGGCGTCCTTCGGCGACGATCCGCAGGCAGCCGCCAAGGTCGCGGCGATGGCGCGCGACGTTGCGGCTGCCGCGCGTGCGGCGGATGTTCCGCTCATGATGCTGCCCTCCGGGAAGCCCGATCTTGAGTTTGCGATGGATCTCGGTGCGACGGCGCTCGCCTTTTCGAGTGATCACGGCTTTATCCGCGCGGCGGCAACGGCAACGCTCAGGGACCATTTCGCCTGACGGCGCAGGGGGAGGAGAAGGACGTATGGCGTTGATCGAGGTGCCAGGGTTGGCGACGCCCCGCACGGTGCTGATAACCGGCGGCAGCGGGGGCATCGGCCGCGCGAGCGCCGTGCGGCTGGCCGGGCTCGGCGCACGGATCGCCATCGGCTATAACAGTCGTCGGGATGCCGCCGAGGAGATCGTCGCCGGCCTGCATGGCGAAGGGCATTTCGCGATCCGCATTGCAGTTGAAGATGCCGCTTCGATCGCCGAAGCACGGAAAGCGCTGGAGGCGCGTTTCGGCTTTCTCGATGTGCTGGTCAATTCCGGCGGCGCGACGACGCCGGTGCCGGCCGGCGATCTCGATGCACTGACGGACGAGATTTTCGACCAGACGGTGAAGCTGAACCTGCGCGGCCCCTTCGCCGTGATCCGCGCGATGCGGCCATTGCTTGAGCGTGGGCAGGGCGCCGCTATCGTGAATGTCTCGTCCATTGCGGCGCGCACCGGCATCGGCAGCAGCCTTGCCTATCTGGCCGCCAAGGGTGGGCTCGATTCCCTGACCATCGCGCTCGCCAAGGTGCTGGCGCCGAAAATCCGGGTATTTTCCGTCTCGCCGGCCGGCGTCGATACTGATTTCGTGCCGAACCGCACCCGCGAACAGCTGGAGCGGACGGCGGAAAAATTCCCGCTGGCGCATGTGACGGAGCCTGACGATGTCGCGCGCGCGATCGTGGCGTGTATCGTGAACCTGACCAGCTCGACGGGAATCGTCCTGCCGGTCGACGAGGGACGCCACCTATAGGTAAAACGATCGCGCGCAGGGGGGAGCCATGGCGCGCCGGTCGGCAAGGGTTCGGTTTCGAGCCCGGGGAGGAGACATGCCAGTAACCATGCATTTCGAGCGAGCGACCCAACACGCCTGTCATTGGCGGATTTCCACGACGAGAGGGGGGAGCGTCGAATGAAGGTCAATCAGGATTTTCTGCTCGGTCTGTTCTTCGCCGTGACGGGTATCGTCGGCGGCCTCGGCGCATTGAGCTATCCCTTCGGTTCCGCCAGCCGCATGGGGCCGGGCTTCTTTCCGATCATCATCGCGGCGCTGCTTACTTTGACGGGGTTCGCCATTCTGTTCCGCTCGCGTCTTGCCGGCGCGCTGCCGCTCGAGGCGGTCATGTGGCGATCCGTCATGATCGTGCCGCTGGCGATCTTGATCTTCGGCCTGCTGCTGGAGAAGCTGGGGCTTCCGCTCGCGGTCTTCCTGCTGCTCCTCGGCACGGCCCTGGCAAGCGTGAAGTTCGAACTGAGCATCAGGGCCGCGCTCGGCGCGGCCCTGTTCTCCGCGATCTGCGCGATCGTGTTCGTCAAGCTCCTGGGCTTGCCCATCCCGCTTGCGGGCAGCTGGCTGCCGCTCGCCGGGTAAAACAGACGTCGGGAGGACGCCATGGATATCTTCGACGGGCTTCTTCTGGGCCTTTCCACCGCCACAACACTGTCAAACTTCGCTTATTGCTTCCTTGGCGTATTTCTCGGCACGGCTGTCGGCGTGCTGCCGGGGCTGGGGCCGATCGCGACGATTTCCATGCTGTTGCCGTTCACTTTCGGCCTGCCGGTGGACACGGCGCTGATCATGCTGGCCGGCATTTTCTACGGATCGCAATATGGCGGTTCGACCACGGCCATCCTGATGAACCTGCCGGGCGAAGCCTCTTCCGTGGTGACCACGCTGGATGGCCATGCGATGGCGAAACAGGGGAAGGCCGGGCGTGCGCTGGCGGCTGCGGCAATCGGCAGTTTCTTCGCCGGCACGGTGGGGACGCTGTTCATTGCCGTTGCGGGTCCGCTGCTGGCCAGCCTGGCGCTCACCTTCGGACCCGCCGAATATTTCTCGCTCATCGTGCTGGGCCTCGTCACCTCGATGGTGCTGACGAGCGGATCGCTGCTGACCGCGCTGGGCATGGCGCTGTTCGGCATGATGCTGGGCATGGTCGGAACCGACGTCAATTCCGGCTTTGCCCGCTATACGCTGGGCGGCTCGCCGAACCTGCTCGACGGGCTCGACTTCGTCGTCATCGCCACCGGCATATTCGGCCTGGGCGACGTCCTTGCCAATCTGCAGAACGAGCATACGCGTTCCGCCGGCGTGGCGCCCGTCAGCCGGCTGTTCCCGACACGCGAGGACTGGCGGCGCATGACCGCACCGATCATGCGCGGGACGGGTATCGGCGTGCTGCTCGGCATCCTGCCTGGCGCAGGGGTGCTGCTCGCTTCCTTCGCCTCCTACGCGCTGGAGAAAAAGGTTTCGCGCCATCCCGAGCAGTTCGGCAAGGGCGCGATCGAGGGCGTGGCTGCGCCCGAGGCCGCCAACAATGCGGCCGCCCAGACCTGTTTCATTCCCATGCTGACGCTCGGCCTGCCGGGAACGGCAACGATGGCGCTGATGATCGGCGCGCTGGTGGTGCAGGGCATCCAACCGGGACCGGAAATGCTGACGCAGCAGCCGACCCTCTTCTGGGGCCTCGTCGTGTCTATGTGGATCGGCAACCTGCTTTTGCTGCTGCTCAACCTGCCGCTGGTCGGCATGTGGGCAAAGCTCATTTCGGTGCCTTATCGCTTCCTGTTCCCGCTGATCTGCGTGTTCATGGCGATCGGGGTCTATTCGATCAACAACAATGTGTTCGACGTCTACATGATGGCGCTGTTCGGCGTGCTCGGCTTCTTTTTCCGCAAGGTCGGCGCGGAGCCTGCGCCGCTCATCCTCGCCCTGATACTCGGGCCGATGGCAGAGGAATATCTGCGGCGCACGCTGCTCATCTCGCATGGCGACGCCACCGTCTTCTTCACCAGCCCGGTCAGCCTCGGCATCCTGGTCGTGACCGTGCTGCTGCTCCTGTCGATCCTGTCGCCCAACTTCCGAAAGGTACGGAAGGAAGGCCTGCAGGAGGCCGACTGATCGCGCTCGCCGGTCGCAGCCATGCTTGAAAGTTTCCTCTTCCAACCCATGAGGACGATATCGTGCAAATTGACGCCCAAAACCGCCTGCAGTCCTTTCTCGACCGGGAAGAACTGTTCGACCTCGTTCGCCGGGAGCGCTTTGCGCGGGACCAGCGCCGTTTCGATGTGATGGGGGCATGCTTCCACCGCGACGCGCAGATCCGCACCAGCTGGTATGACGGGCGAGGCGGCGATGCCTATGTCGAGGCGACGCGCAAATTCATGGGCAAGAACGGCAATGGCAAGCACTGGGTGTTTCCCGCCTATGCCGAGGTGAATGGTGACCGCGCGACGGTCGAGAGCCCGGCATCGATCTTCAGCCGTACCGTGATCGGCGGCGTGCAGGTGGACTTCCATGTCTACTGCCGGTTCTTCTCGCGGGCGGTGCGGGAGGAGAGCGGCTGGAAGCTGGCCAGCTTCGAGGTGCTTTTCGAGCATGACGTGATGAAGCCGGTCAATCCGGCCGAGCTCCTGCCGATCGACTGGGACAGGCTTGCGCGGCTGCGTCCCTCCTACAAGTTCCTGGCCTATGTCCAGCAGACGCGCGGCATCACGGTTAACCCGGATCTCTACGGCGACGACCGGCTCGAGCAGCTGGCCGCTTTCCATGAGGGCGAAAGCCGCTGGCTTGCCGAGGGCGGATAAGCGGCTCATTCCACGAGGCGGAACGGCACCAGCGTTCGATAGGATCATAGGCGAGTGTCGGGCAGGGTGGGCATACCATGACAGCAAATGCTGTGACGGAAGGGAGGAAACCAATGATCAACAGACGTGAACTCATCGCGCTGGGAGGGGTGGCCACGGTGCTGGCCTCGACCGGCTTCGCTCGCGCCGCCGACTGGCCGACAAAGAATGTGACGGTCATTTCGGCCTATCCGCCCGGCGGCACGAGCGACATCATCACCCGCCTCGTCGCCGATCTGCTGACGGCGAAATTCGGACAGCAATTCGTGGTCGAGAACGTGGCGGGCGCTGCCGGTGCGCTGGCAGGCGGCAAGCTCGCCCGCTCCGCGCCGGACGGCTACACGATCCTGGTTTCGGGCAGCGCGCCCATTGCCGCCAACAAGGTGGTGCAGAAGAACCTCGCCTATGATCCGCAGGTGGACTTCTCGCCGATCACCGTGGTGGCCGAAAGCTGCGCGCTGCTCACCGCCAGCGCCAATGCGCCGGCAAAGACGCTTCAGGAGCTGATCGCCTATGCCAAGGCGAATCCCGGCATGGTCAATATCGGCAATCCCGGCGCGGGCACCAAGGGCCATATCTGCGCCGCGATGATCGGGCTGGAGACCGGCGTGGAGATCAACCACATTCCCTACAAAGGATCGCCGCCGCTGCTCGCCGACCTGCTGGGCGGCCATATCCATTTCGCGCTCGATGCGCCGTCCAACTACCTGCCGCATATCAAGGACGGCAAGATCCACGGCGTTGCCGTCACCACCAGCAAGCGCGTGCCAGAAGTGCCGGAAGTGCAGACGGTGGCCGAGCAGGGCCTGGCCGGCTACGACCAGACGCTGTGGTTCGGCGCGGTCGGCCCCAAGGACATGCCGGCCGATATCGTCAACAAGATCCAGGCGGCCATAAAGGAATGGGCGGATACGCCCGAGGCGAAGCAGAAGTTCGCGTCGCTGGGCCTGACGGCGGTTGCCAACACGCCGGAGGAAATGCGCGGCACGATCGAGCGCGAGATCGCCGGCATCAGGCCGCTGGTCGATGCCGGGCTCGTGCAGCCGACTTGACGCCGGGAACTGCGGCGGATATCGGCCCGCCGCAGTTCGATCTTCACCCATCCGGCGCCCGCGCAGGCTGCCTTGCCTGCGCCTGCTGAATCGGCATTGTCCTCTTCATGAACAAGCACCTGTCCCTGACGGTCAATGGCTGCGCCCACCGGATCGATGCGGCTGCCACCACGCCGCTGCTCGACGTGCTGCGCAACCATCTTGGGCTCAAGGGCAGCCGCTTCGGCTGCGGTCTGGAGCAATGCGGTGCGTGCATGGTGCTGGTCGATGGCGAGACGGTCTTTTCATGCAGCCGCGAGGCTGGCTCGGTGGAGGGACGAGCGATCCTGACCGTCGAGGGACTGGGCATGCCGGAAGCGCTGCATCCCCTGCAACAGGCCTTTCTCGACGAACAGGCGGGCCAATGCGGCTATTGCCTCCCCGGCATGCTGATGGCGGCCAAGGCGCTGATCGACCGCAACCCTGCACCCTCCCGCGCGGACATCGCGGCCGCGCTTGATGCCAATCTGTGCCGCTGCGGCGCGCATCAGCGCATCCTTCGCGCGGTGGCCCGGGCGGCTGCGGCGATGCGGGAGGACGGCGCGGATGGGCATTAGCCAGAGCCTGCGCGACAATCCCCGCCTCGACCGCTGGCTGCGGTTCGAGGAAAACCGCACCGTGCGCGTGGCGACCGGCAAGGTGGAACTCGGTCAGGGCATCGTGACGGCGCTTGCCCAGATCGCGGCGGAAGAGCTGGACCTTACGCTTGCCCAGGTCGCGGTCATGTCCGGCAACAGTATCGAGGGGCCGGGCGAAGGCTATACCGCCTCCAGCTGGTCGGTGGAGCATTCCGGCGCGGCCATCCGGGCCGTCTCGGCGGAGGTGCGGGCAATGGCGCTGCAACGGGCGGCATTGCGGCTGAACGCGGCTCCGGAAGAGATTTCCATTTGTGCCGGCGCCTTCCTCAAGAATGGCGAACCGACCGGCATCGACTATTGGCATCTCGCGCCGGAACTCGACCTGACGGTCGAGGCGACGGGGAGCGCCGCGGCAAAATCGCCACAGGACTACCGTATCGTCGGACAGAGCATGCCGCGTCTCGACCTGCCGGCGAAACTTACCGGTTCGGGCTTCATCCATGATATGGAACTGCCGGGGATGCGCCATGCGCGCGCATTGCGCCAGCCGGGGCGTGGTGCGCGGCTGGTTGCGCTCGACGAGGCGGCGATCCGGCGAAAGGCCGGCGCCGATATCAGCATCGTTCGCCGCGAAAACTTCGTCGCCTTCGTCGGGCATGACGAAACGGCTGTTCGTACCGCCGCGTCGCTCGGCCAGCAGATCGCGGTGTGGGAGCGGGCGCGCGTGCTTGCGCCGGAACAATCCACTGCCGAGTGGCTGGCTGCGCAGCCGTCGCATGATCGCTGGATCGGAGACGATGTGCCGGCGGATGCGGCAGAGCGCGTCACCCTGCGCGTCACCCGCCCTTTTCTTTCGCATGGGGCCATCGCGCCGTCATGCGCGCTGGCCCTGTGGCGGGCTGGCATGCTGACCGTCTGGTCGCACGGGCAGGGCATGCATCCCCTTCGCACCAACATTGCCGCTACGCTCGGCCTGCCGGTCGAGCAGGTGGCCTGCCATCATGTCCATGGGCCGGGCTGCTACGGCCACAATGGCGCGGACGACGCCGCGCTGGACGCGGCCATTGTGGCGCTTGCGATGCCGGACGTGCCGATCCGACTGCTGTGGCGGCGTGAGGAGGAATTCGGCTACGAGCCGCTGTCGTCGGCGATGGCGGTTGCCGCACATGCAATGCTGGATGCGAGGGGCCGGCCGGTTGGATGGACGACCGAAATCTGGAGTGCGGCGCATGGCCAGCGGCCCGGCGTGGGCGGCGCTTATCTGCTGGCGGCGGATGCGCTGGAGGCGCCGCCGCCGGAACGCAAGCCGTTCGATATCCCGGAGGAGCGCGGCGGCGGCGCCACCCGGAACGCGATCCCGCTCTATGACATTGCCGCCAAAGGCATCGACTTCCATCTGGTTCATGACGTGCCGGTGCGAACCTCGTCGCTTCGGGGGCTGGGGGCCACGCTCAACATCTTCGCGATCGAGGGGTTGATGGACGAACTCGCGTTGCGCGCCGGTGAAGACCCGCTCGCCTACCGCCTTTCCCTGCTCTCCGACATGCGGGCGCGGCAGGTGCTGGAGACGGTCGGCGACATGTCGGGCTGGCACGAGCGGGGGCCGGGCGGCGAGGGGCGCGGCATGGGGCTGGGCATTGCCCGCTACAAGAATTCCTCTGCCTATGCGGCCATCGTCGCGGCGGTCGAGGTGGACGAGCATGTGTGCGTCACAGATGTCTGGTGCGCGGTCGATGCGGGCCTCGTCGTCAATCCGGACGGCGTGGCCAACCAGATCGAAGGCAATATCGTGCAGGCGATCAGCTGGGCGCTGATCGAGGAAGTGCGCTTCGGCCCGGACGGCGTCGAAAGCCTCGACTGGCAAAGCTATCCGGTGATCCGCTTCGGCGACATTCCCGAAATCCGCGTCGCGCTCGTTGCCGGACCGGGCGATCCGCTGGGTGTCGGCGAATGCGCCGGCGGGCCTGCCGCCGCGGCGATCGGCAATGCCGTTGCCCATGCGCTGGGCGTGCGCGTCCGCGACATGCCGATGACCCGCGACCGTGTCATGGCTGCGCTGCTGGCCTGACAGGCGCGGCCGCGTGAAGAGGTGCCGGTCCGTTATCGGGGCAGCAGGCGCGTGATGATGCTGTCGCGCACGGCGGCAATATGCCGTTCGACGGCCGCCGATGCCGCCTCCGGACTTGAACCGTCACGCAGGGCGGCGATGATTTCGAGATGCTCGCGACATGTATCGCGAAAGCGCTCCGGCATGTTCTTGAGATCGAAAATATGCGTCTTCAGCCGCAGACTAGCGACGATGTCGGCGAGCTGCGCATTTCCCGCGGCACGCGTTATGGCGCTGTGCAGGGCTTCGTCGATCCGCCGGACCTCGTCGCGTCGCGGATGCTCGCCCGCCTCGAAGCCGGTAAGCATCCGGTTCAATGTTTCCTCCATCCGCGCCAGCTCCTGCGGATCGAGCCGTCCGGCGGCGAGGCGGGCGGCCTCGCTCTCCAGCAGGCGCCGGATCGCAAGGTTCTCCATATAGCGGGTTATGTCCATCGACACGACGCGGAGCAGGCGCTTGCCCTCGCGCACCAGCAAGCCTTCGCCTTCGAGCAGCAGCAGGGCATCGCGCAGCGGGGTGCGCGAGAGGCCGAGTTCATCGGCCAATATGCGTTCCTGAACCACCGCCCCTGCCGGGAGACCACCGGAAATGATGTGCTCGACGACCCTGTCATAGGCGTCGTCCGACAACCGCCTGTCGACCTGTTCCAGTGTGACCTCCCACGCGCTTTTCGGTTGGAAACGGCGGTCGCCGAATATGAGCCGAATATTTTTGGTTGACGGCCATATACAAGCCGCCTATCCATATATCAACAATATATGTGCCGTAGATGGGGTGAGTTCACCGGCGCGTAGCCAGGAAAATCCGCATTCTGGCCCTGCAGGATAGGCATGACGGGAAACCATGCCGCATCTTGCGAGAGCTGTGATTGTTGTCCGGCACGCAATTTCTCACGCCATCGAAGCATAAAAAAACGGGAACAACTACCCATAGATATACGAACGATATTCGTATCGTGTGCGTGGGGATCGTGGCGTACGGCTCGGAACAAGGGCTGGCGTGCACCTTAGAGGAGAACATAGATGAAGTTCCGAATCCTGGCCGCGTTTGCGGTCGTATTGGCTATTCAGGTTGCGCCGGCGCATGCCGACTATCCGGACAAGCCCATCGAGATCGTCGTGCCCTTCTCGGCCGGCGGCGGCACCGACATCATGGCGCGCATCTTCGGCTCATCGCTGGCGGAGAAACTCGGCGTTCCGGTCGTCATCAAGAATACGACCGGCGCCGGCGGCGAGATCGGCATGACCGAGGTCGCCACTGCGCCCGCCGATGGCTACAAGCTGCTCATCATCAACACGCCGAACGTGCTCACCATCCCGCTCGAGCGCAGCGCCGGCTTCTCGGTCGACAGTTTCGCGCTGCTCGGCACCATCGCCGACGATCCGGCGACCCTCAGCGTGCTCGGCTCCGGCCCGATCAAGTCGATCGAGGATCTGGTTGCTGCCGCCAAGGAAGCGCCCGGCACGTTGACCTACGGCTCCGCCGGCGTCGGCTCTGCCGGCCACATCGCCATGCTGCTGCTGGAGCAGGCGGCCGGCATCAAGGCCGTGAACATCCCCTATGACGGCACGGCGGCGGTGCGCACCGCGCTGCTCAACGGCGACATCAAGGTGGCCACGGCCAATCTCGGCGAGGCGCTGACCTTCGCCGAGGGTGTGGATTGGCGCATTCTGGGCGTCATGGCGTCGGAGCGCGTCGCCTCGCAGCCTGACCTGCCGACCTTCGCCGAGGCCGGTTTCCCGGTGGTCGGCGGCTCGCTACGCGGGCTCGGGGTGCCGAAGGAGGTTCCGGCCGAGATCGTCGAGAAGCTGCGCAAGGCGATGGCCGAGGTAATGACCGACAAGGCATTTCTCGACGCCTCCGCCGCCGCCAAGGTTCCGGTGCGCTATCTCGATGCCGAGGCCTATGCCGCCGAACTCGAAACCGCTGCGACGGCGCTGAGGGCGCTGTGGGACAGCAGCCCGTGGAAGTGATGCCACGTCCTCATCTTTTCGGAGTTGGAACAATGAAAATCAAAGCTCTCCTCGCCGCGGCCCTTCTGGCCACCGGCTTCTCGGTCTCGGGCGCGCAGGCGGAATATCCCGAACAGCCCATCACCATGATCATTCCCTTCGCGGCCGGCGGCGGCACCGATGCGAGCGGCCGGACCATCGCCCGCTTCCTCGAAAAGCAGCTCGGCAAGCCGGTTGTGGTGGTGAACCGCGCCGGGGCCGGCGGCGAACTCGGTCTCGCCGAACTCGCCAAGGCCAATCCCGACGGCTACACGATCGGCCTCATCAACACGCCCGGCATCGTGACCATCCCTATCGAGCGCGAGGCGCAGTTCAAGATTGAGGACTTCACCTTCATCGCCGGAATGGTGGAAGATCCGGCCACGCTCAACGTGCTCGGCAACAGCGACATCAAGTCGATCGAGGATCTGGTGGCGGCCGCCAAGGCCAATCCGGGCCGCGTCACGGTCGGCACGCAGGGCGTCGGCTCGGCCGGCCATATCGCCATGATGCTGTTCGAGAATGCAGCCGGAATCGACCTCCTGCCGATCCCGTTCGACGGCGCGTCGACTGCGCGCAATGCCCTGATGTCGGGGGAAATCCAGGTTTCGGGCGCCAATCTCGGCGAGGCTGTGACCTTCTCGCAGGGCGTCGACTGGCGCATTCTCGGCGTGATGGCCGACGAGCGCGCCTCGATCGCGCCCGACGTGCCCACCTTCAAGGAAGCCGGCTATCCCGTCGTAGGCGGCTCGATCCGTGGCCTCGGCGCGCCGGCGGGCCTGGCGGCGGAGGTTCTGGCCAAGCTCTCGGCTGCCGTGGAGGCGGTGGCGCAGGACCCGGAATATCTGGAACTGTCCAAGAACACCTTCCAGCCCGTCCGCTTCATCAAGCCTGACGCCTATTCGCAGATCCTGGCCGATCTCGACGCCAAGTCGCGCGAATTGTGGGCCAAGACCCCCTGGAACCAGTGAACGACGCACCGGCACGGGTGATGCATCAGCTTCATCCGTGCCGGACCAACCCAAATGGGTGAAGCCGCCGGCTTCACCTCCACACAGAGAAAGCAGAGAAATGAGAACTGATCTCGTCCCCTATGCCGATATTGCCGCCTATCTCAAGAAGGAGGACACGGTGCTGATCCCCGTCGGAGCGACGGAGCAATATGGCCCGCATCTGGCGACGGGAACGGAGCTGCGCCTGTGCGAACTCATGGCGATCGAGGTCGGCGAGATCACCGGCTTCGCGGTGACGCCGATCGTGCCGTTCAACTATTCCAACATGTTCCTCGACTATCCCGGCACGCTGACGGTCGAGATGGCCACCGTCGAGGCGTATATCTCGCAGATGGCGCACGGGCTGGCGAGCCAGGGCTTCAAGCACTTCTTCTTCATCAACATCCATGCCGGCTCGCTCGGGCCGCTCGAAAGCATCGCCCGGTCGCTGCGCGCCAAGTGGGGCACGGTGGGCGGGCTTATCGACGTCTTCTCCATCATGCGTGACAAGGGCAACGTCACCTATGCGACCGATCAGGCGCCCACCGGCCATGCAGGCGAGATGGTGACGTCGGTGGCGCTCCACAAATGCCCCGAATATGTCTTCATGGACCGCGTCAAGGCGCCGCCCAAGCCGCTGCGGCCCTTTGTCGATGGCGTCAAGACGGTGTCGTCGGGCAAGGTCTCGTTCGACGGCTCCAGCTTCGCGGTGTTCTCCGACATTTCCGACTACACGCCGCTTGGTCAGCAGGGCGACGCCTCGGCCGCCAATGCGGCGCAGGGCGAGACGATCTGGAACAATTCCCGCGACTATATCGCAGCCGCGGCGACGAAGTTCTCCAAGATGGTGCTGAAGCCGTGATCACAGAAATCGCATCCAATCCCGTCAAGCGGCTGCTGTCGGAAGGCAAGCCGGTCTTTGGAACCTGGGCCACGCTGGTCCATCACCCCAAGCTGATGCGCCTCCTTGCGGCGACCGGCCTCGATTTCGTGCTGCTCGAAATGGAGCACAGCGACTTCACCATGCGCGACATCGGCGCCATGGCGCTGGTGGCGCGGGCGTCCGGCATCGTGCCGATCGCCCGGCCTGCCGGCCACAAGCCGCACGACCTGACGCGCCCGCTCGATTCCGGCGCGCAGGGCCTGCTCCTGCCCTGCATCGACACGCCCGACCAGCTCGAGGCGATCATGAAGGTGACAAAGTACTATCCGCGCGGCGAGCGCATCCTCAACCTGCGCGGCGCCCATACCGACTACCTGAAATATGACGATGTGGACGCGCAGATCGCCCATATCAACGCCGAGACCGTCACCATCGCCATGGTCGAGACTAAGACCGGCCTCGATGCGCTGCCGGAGATCTGCGAGGTCGACGGGCTCGACGCGATCATGATCGGGCCGGACGACCTGTCGCAGAATCTCGGCGTGCCGGGCCAGCTCGGCCACCGCCTGATGAACGAGGCTACCGAGCGCGTCATCGAGGTCTGCACCGCCAAGAAGATCCCGTGGGGCTTTTCGTGCCAGTCGATCGAGGCCGGCAGGAAATGGCTCGACCGCGGAATCCAGTGGATGCCGCTGTCGAACGACGCCAACGCCATCTTCAACACATTCGCTCCGCTCGCTTCCGGCCTGAAGGCCGCGGCGAAGCGCTGACAGATAAAGACAATAAGAAGGAGTAACGCCCGTGAAAGCTGTATCGATGTACAGCCCCTATGGCTGGCGCGGCAAGATCGGCCTGATCGTCCCCTCGACCAACACCGTTAACGAGCCCGAATTCTGGCGCATGGCGCCTCCCGGCGTGTCGATCCACAGCGACCGCGTGCTGCTTCTCGGCAATGCCACGCAGGAATCCTACAATGCCATGGCCGACGCGCTGGGCGCGGCCGCGCAGCGGCTGGCGACGGCCGAGGTCGACGTGGTGGCCTATGGCTGCACCTCGGGCTCGATCGTCTGCCCGATGCCGGAACTGCTCGACCAGATGGGCAGCCAGACGAAGACGCCCGCCGTAGCCACCGCCGGCGCCGTCGTGGCGGCGCTGAACGCGCTGGGCGCGAAGAAGATCGCTGTCGGCACGCCCTATGTCACCTTCGTCAACGAGGCGGAGAAGGTGTTTTTGGAAGATTACGGCTTCGAGGTCGTCTCGCTCCACGGCCTGCAGCTCGGCGAGACGCAGGAAGAGCGCCGTGGCATCGGCCGCGTTCCGCCGGAGCAGGTCTACCGGCTGGCCCGTCTGATCGACCGCCCCGAGGCCGACGCCATCTTCATCTCCTGTACCAACCTCGCCTCGATCGACATCATCGACCAGATCGAGCAGGATCTGGGCAAGCCTGTCGTCATTTCCAACCAGGCCTGCTTCTGGGCCTGTCTGCGCCTTCTGGCCCTGCCGGACCGCATCGAGGGCTATGGCCGTCTTCTGCGCGACTGTATCGATCCGATCACGCAGGATGCGTTCTATCCGCCGGCAAAGTCATGACAGCGCCGGATCTCCGGCTGGCCTCCGCACTGTTCAAGGCCCTGCACGATGCGAGCTTTGACGGTGTGGGCATCACCCGCGACACCTATGGCGAGGGCGAGCAGCGGGCGCATGACATCGTCGCAGCGAAGGCGCGGGAGCTCGGGCTGGAGGTGCGGACCGACGCGGCGCTGAACCTCTATATGACGCTGCCCGGCCGCGACCGCTCGCTGCCGGCCGTGATGACCGGCTCGCATCTCGACAGCGTGCCGCGCGGCGGCAATTACGACGGCGCGGCCGGCGTGATTGCCGGGCTGGCGGTGCTGGCGGGATGGATTGCCGCCGGCCATTTGCCGGAAGCCGATGTAACGGTCATGGCGGTGCGGGCTGAAGAATCGGTTTGGTTTCCGGTGTCCTATGCCGGCTCGAAGGCCGCTTTCGGCCTCCTGCCGCGCGGCGCCACCGCACTGATGCGCCAGGATGGGCTGGGCACGCTGGGCGAGCGCATCGATGCCCTCAAGGGCGACAGCGCCGTGCTCGAAGCCGGCGAGGCCTATCTGGACCCGAAGAAGATCGCGCGCTTCGTCGAACTGCATATCGAGCAAGGACCGGTGCTGCTGCTGGAAAACCTGACGGTCGGCATCGTCACCGGCATTCGCGGCAGCTTCCGCTATCGCGAGGCGAAGATCCTCGGGCAATACGGCCATTCGGGCGCGACCCCGCGCGCGCATCGGCACGATGCGGTGGTGGCCGTCGCCGAACTCATCTCGGCGCTCAACGAGCGCTGGGTGGAGTTGGAAGAAGAGGGCCGCGACCTGTCGGTGACCTTTGGCCGCGTCTTCACTGATCCCGAGCAGGCCGATTTCAGCAAGGTGTCGGGGCGCGTGGATTTCTGCATCGACGTGCGCTCCTTCGAACCCGCCACGCTGACGCGCTTCGAGGAAATCCTGAAGCTCGAGGTCGCCCGCATCGAGCAGCGCACCGGAACGCGCTTCGAGCTTGGTGAGCGCACTTCCAGCACGCCCGCGCCGATGGACCCGCAATTGCAGAAGCTGCTGCTGGATAGCGCCCATGCGCTGGACATCCCCGCGCGCGCCATGCCTTCGGGTGCCGGCCATGACACGGCGACCTTCGCGCTTGCCGGCGTCCCCACCGTCATGATCTTCATCCGCAACGAGAACGGCAGCCACAATCCGGACGAGAAGATGGAGATGGCGGACTTCGCCGCCGGCGCCCGCCTTCTTTCCGTGGCGATGGCCCATCCCGTTGTCGCCGACACCTCTCTTCAAGGAGCCCATAGCGATGCCTGAATGTTTCGTCGTCCAACCCATTCACCAGGCAGGCATCGATGCACTGGAAGCCGCAGGAATCACCGTTCGCCGCGCGTCCGCGCAGGACATGGAGACGGTGGCGCGCGAGATCGGCAATGCCGATGCGGTCATCACCCGCGATGCGGGGCTGAACGCCGCGGCCATGGATGCCGCGCCCGGCCTGAAGCTGATCTCCAACCACGGCATCGGCACCAACAAGATCGACGTCGCCCATGCGACCGCGCTCGACATTCCGATCTCGTTCACGCCGACGGCCAATGCGATCTCGGTTGCGGAACACGCATTGATGCTGATGCTGGTCTGCGCCAAGCGGGCAGTGGAAGCGGATGCGGCCGCGCGCAAGGGCGATTTCCGCTTCAAGTTCAGCGGCGGCATGATCGAGCTGTCGGGCAAGGTGCTGGGCATTGCGGGGCTCGGAACCATCGGCCGGCATCTGGCGCGCATGGCCAAGGCCGCCTTCGGCATGCGCGTCGTGGTGTGGTCGCCGTCGGCCGATCCGGCGCTGGTGGCGCAGGTGGGTGAGCGGGTCGAAAGCCTCGACGCGCTTCTCGCCGTGGCAGACGTCCTGTCGCTTCACCGTCCGGCACGGCCCGATACGCGTCACATGATCAATGCCGCCACGCTGGCCGCGATGAAGCCCGGCGCGATCCTCATCAACACCGCGCGCGGCGCGCTGATCGACGAGGCCGCACTTGCCGAAGCGCTCAGGGCGAACCGCATCCGCGCCGCCGGCCTCGACGTGTTCGAGCCGGAGCCTATCGACCCGGCGACCTCGCCGCTGGTCGGCCTGCCCAATATCGTTCTGGCGCCGCATGTCGCCGGTTCCACAGAGGATGCATTGAAGGCGACGGCGCTGGCCTGCGCCGAACATGTCATCGCCGCACTGAAGGGCGAAAAGCCATCCGATCTGGTCGATCCGGCCATCTGGGATCGCCGTCGCCTCGCAGCCTGAACGCGCCGCACGAAGCCGGAGAACGCGCTATGCCTCGACAATATGATTCCGTGGATGTCATCGGCGGCCTGATCACGGTCACGCTGGGCCTCGTCGCATCCTACATCAGTCTCGGCTATCCGATGGGAAGCACGGTCTCCATCGGGCCGGGCGTATTTCCGCTGATTCTCGGCCTGCTGCTCATCGGCCTCGGCCTCGGCATTGTGCTCGGCGCGCGGGGGCGGGAAGGGGAGGCGCCTGCCTTCAACCTGCGGGCCGTGGTCTGCATGATGGCCGGCATGGTCGCCTTCGCCCTGCTGATCGGCACGGCGGGGCTGGTTCCGGCCATCGTGGCCTGTGTGTTCTTCTCGCGTCTGGCAGAGCCGGAATTCCGGCTGCTTCCCGTCCTTGTGCTGGGCCTCGGCCTTTCGCTCCTGTGCTGGGCGGTGTTCGCCTTTGCCCTCGGGCTCCCCCTTCGCATTCTGGAGTGGCCGTTCTGATGGATACGCTGACCCTTCTCCTGCATGGTTTCGCCACGGCAATGACGTGGGAAGCCCTGTTCTTCTGCTTCGTCGGCGTCACAATCGGCATGCTGATCGGCGTGCTGCCGGGCATCGGCCCGCTGGCCACCATCTCGATGCTGCTGCCGCTGACCTATTATCTGGAGCCGTCCACGGCGCTGATCATGCTGGCCGGCATCTATTACGGCTCGCAATATGGCGGCTCGACCGCGTCGATCCTGCTCAACCTTCCCGGCGAGGCGGGCGCGGCCGTCACCTGTCTCGACGGCTATCCGATGTCACGGAAGGGGCGCGCCGGCGTAGCGCTGTTCGTCACCACCATCGGCTCCTTCGTCGGCGGCTGCACGGCGATCATCGTCATGGCGCTGCTGGCCCCGCCGCTTGGCAAGGTCGCGGTGATGCTGGGATCGGCCGAATATTTCGCCGTCATGCTGCTCGGCCTGATCGCTGCCGTCACGCTGATCGGCAAGTCGGTGCTCAAGGGGCTGGTGATGATCGTGCTCGGCCTCCTGCTCGGCCTGATGGGCACGGATGTCATTTCCGGCCAGATCCGCTTCGCCTTCGGAACGCCCTATCTCTATGACGGGCTGGACCTGGCGCTGGTGGCGATGGGCCTGTTCGGCGTGTCGGAAATCCTCGCGAGCATCGGCTCGCCCGCCAGCAACTGGCTTTCGCAACAGAAGATCACGCTGCGCAGCCTGCTGCCGACGCGTGAGGATGTCCGCCGCTCTGTCGCGCCAACCGTGCGCGGTTCGCTGATCGGGTCGATCATCGGCGTGCTGCCGGGGGCGGGCACCACGGTCGCGGCCTTCATGGCCTATGCGGCGGAGAAGCGCGTCAGCCGCTACAAGGACCAGCTCGGCACCGGCATTGTCGAAGGTGTGGCTTCTCCCGAGAGCGCCAACAATGCCGCCGCGCAGACCAATTTCATTCCCACGCTGACGCTAGGCGTGCCGGGCGGCGCGACGATGGCGCTGATGCTGGGCGCGCTGCTCATCCACGGCATCGTGCCGGGGCCAACGCTCATCATCAACCATCCCGACATATTCTGGGGCCTCATCGCCAGCTTCTGGATCGGCAACCTGATGCTGCTGATCCTCAACCTGCCGATGATCGGCCTGTGGGTCCGGATCCTCAAGATCCCCTACAGCATCCTCTATCCGGGCATCCTCGTCTTCATCGCGCTCGGCGTCTACACCCTGAACTATTCCTTCGTGGACGTCATCATGGTCGGCGTGCTCGGCATTGTCGGCTACGGCATGAACCTGCTGCGCTTCGAGCCGGCGCCGCTCCTGCTCGGCTATATCCTCGGCCCGATGATGGAAGCGAACCTGCGCCGGTCGCTGCTGATTTCGGGCGGCGACGTGTCGATCTTCTGGACCCGTCCGCTGAGCGCCACGCTCATGTTGCTCTGCATCGCGCTGATCCTCTACCCGATCGTCATGTCGCTGCTTGGACGTACGCGGGTGCAGGCGGCGCTGGAAGAATAGCTGTCGCAACTTTACTCGGTTACCCGGACCGCGCCGCGCGGGCCGGGCGATTCACAAAAGGCCCGCCAATGCGGCGCAAGGACAATGCAGGAGTTTCGTCGATGTCGATTCAGGAAAAGTTCAGCAGGCTGGGCACCGACCATGCGCCGGGCCAGGAAGTGCGCCAGCAATCATCGTCGGTCGAGGCGATGCTGCGCGGCGATCCGATTCCGGGCCGACCGGTCGATTTCTCGCATGGCGATGTCGATGCGTTCGAGCCGACGCCCGGCTCCTTCGAGGTGTTCTCGGCCGGCGTCACGGCAGGCGGCAGGCAGGCCTATACCGAATATCGCGGTGACATCGGCATCCGCGAGCAGGTGGCCGGGCACCTTGCAGTCTTCACCGGCGCGCCGGTCGATGCCGCCGACGGCCTGATCATCACGCCCGGCACGCAGGGCGCGCTGTTCCTGTCGATCGCCTGCACGGTCGCACGCGGCGACAAGATCGCGATCATGCAGCCGGACTATTTCGCCAACCGCAAGCTGGCGGAGTTCTTCGAGGGCGAGATCGTTCCGGTGCGGCTGGACTATGCCAATGCGCAGGGCCGCGCCGGCATCGACCTCGACCAGCTCGAAGCGGCGTTCAAGGCCGGCGCCAAGGTCTTCCTCTTCTCCAATCCCAACAATCCCGCCGGCGTCGTCTATTCGCCCGACGAGATCGCAGCAATCGCCGCGCTCGCGGGACGTTATGGCGCAACCGTGATCGTCGACGAGCTCTATTCGCGACTGCTCTATTCCGGCGTCGCCTACGCCCATCTGCGGGCGGGCAAGGTGGACCCGGAGAACGTCATCACCATCATGGGGCCGTCCAAGACGGAATCGCTTTCCGGCTACCGGCTGGGCGTCGCCTTCGGCTCGAAGGCAATCATTGCCCGGATGGAGAAGTTGCAGGCCATCGTCTCGCTGCGCGCCGGCGGCTACAGCCAGGCGGTGTTGCGCACATGGTTCAACGAGCCGGAGGGCTGGATGGACGAGCGCATCCGCCTGCATCAGGCGATCCGCGACGACCTGCTCAAGGTGCTGCGCGCGACGGACGGCGTGGCGGCGCGGACGCCGGAGGCGGGCAGCTATCTGTTCCCCAGCCTGCCGAAGTTGGCGATCTCGCATACCGATTTCGTCCGCGTGCTGCGGCTTCAGGCGGGCGTCACGGTGACGCCGGGTAGTGAGTTCGGGCCGCATTCGGGCAACAGCCTGCGCTTCAATTTCTCGCAGGACCACGCCGCCGCCGTGAAGGCGGTCGAACGGCTCGTGACGCTTATCGACCGCTATCGGGCGTGACGCCGAGGAGCGACCAGGCGAGCATCTGCCCGCCCTGGAAGACCACGACCTCGTTGCCATCCACGGGCACGCTGCCCAGCGCATAGCTCGGCTTGCGCTGGAGCGTCACCGTGCCCTCATTGGGGGCGAGGCCGTGGAAGCGCGCGCCGTTGAGCGAGGCGAAGGCCTCGAACCTGTCCAGCGCGCCTTCCTCGTCGAAGACCTGCACATAGGTCTGAAGCGCCGTCGCGCCGGTGAAGATGCCGGCCGAGCAGCATTCGGCCTGCTTGGACTGGCTCGGATGCGGCGCGGTGTCGGTGCCCAGCAGGAAGCAGGCTTCGCCCGAGGTGGCGGCCTTGCGCAGCGCCTGCCGGTGGTGTTCGCGCTTGGCGACTGGCAGGCAGTAGAGATGCGGCCGCAGCCCGCCCTGGAAGAGCGAGGTGCGGTTGATGACGAGGTGGTGCGCTGTGATGGTGCAGGCGACGCGGGGGGCGTGCGCACGCACGATGTCGAGCGTCTCGGCGGTGGTCGCATGTTCCACTACGACCTTCAGGCCGGGGTGGCGCTTCAGCAGCGGCAGCAGGCTTTGCTCCATGAATACGGCCTCGCGATCGAAGATGTCGATCTCCGGGTCCGTGGCCTCGCCATGGATGAGGACCGCCATGCCGATCTTCTCCATGCGCTCGAAGACGGGCGCAAGTGCTGGAATGTCCGTCACGCCGTGATGCGCATTCGTGGTCGCGCCGGCGGGATAAAGCTTTGCGGCCAACCAGATTCCGTCGCGATAGCCGCGCTCGATCTCGTCAGGGGAGGTGGCGTCGGTGAGGTAGCATGTCATCAGCGGCTCGAAGTCCGACCCTTCCGGCAGGGCGTCGAGGATGCGCCGGCGATAGGCCGCGGCGTCGGCGCAGCTTGTCACCGGCGGCGTGAGATTCGGCATGATGATGCCGCGCTTGAACTGCGCGGCGGTGTAGGGCAGCACCGCCTGCATCATCCGTCCGTCGCGCACATGCACGTGCCAGTCGTCGGGGCGGCGGATGGTCAGGGTCTGCGCATCCGCCTCGGCCGGCGCATTGTCGAAAAGGTCGGAAAGGCTCATGGTGCATCCCTCTACAGGCGGCCGGATGTTCGCAACATGCGCTCCGGGTAGATAATCGCGCCGCGCGGCGCAATAGAAGAACCCGCCGCTTCTCCATTCATCGGCCAGATCGATAGGTGCTATGTGGTCCGCTGCCGTTGGAGCGCGGCCGGGAACGATATAGTCACTCTCCCATATCGCGAGCCAGGGAGGAGCGTTCCATGTCATTCATCGATGAGATTCCGTCGGGGGAGACGGTCGAGCCGCGCGTGGCGCGCATGCTGATCGACGGGGAATGGGTGGCCGCCGCCTCCGGCGAGACGCTGCCGGTGGAGAACCCCGCCCGCCGCCGCGTCATCGCCCATGTGCCGCGCGGCCGTGCCGAGGATGTGGACCGCGCCGTCAAGGCCGCGCACAAGGCGTTCCCCGCCTGGAGCAGGCTGGCGCCGCGCGAGCGCTCGCGGATGCTGGCCGACATCGCCGACCGGCTTACCGCGCGCGGCGAGGATCTGGCGCGGCTGATCGCGTTGGAAACCGGCAATGTGCTGAAGACGCAGGCGCGGCCGGAGGGGCACGGCGCGGGCTATGTCTTCCGCTATTTCAGCGGGCTGGTCGGCGAGATCAAGGGCGAGACGGTCCCGGTCGGCGAGACCATGCTGAGCTATACGCGCCGCGAACCCTTCGGCGTCGTTGGCGCGATCATCCCGTGGAACCTGCCTGTGGGCATCGGCGGCCTCAAGATCGCGCCGGCGCTTGCCGCCGGCAACACGGTGGTGCTCAAGGCGGCGGAGGATGCGCCGCTTTCGGTCCTGCTGCTGGCGGAAATCTGCCAGGAGGTGCTGCCGCCCGGCGTGCTTAACGTCGTCACCGGCTACGGGCCGGAATGCGGCGAGCCGCTGGCACGGCACGAACTGGTGCGCAAGCTCGCCTTTACCGGTTCCACCAAGACCGGCAAGAGCATCATGGCGGCGGCGGCCGAGCGCATCGTGCCGGTGTCGCTTGAGCTGGGCGGCAAAAGCCCCTCCATCGTCTATCCCGACATGAACGAGGACTGGGTCGTGGACGGCATCATGTCGGCCATGCGCTTTTCGCGCCAGAGCCAGTCCTGCACGGCCGGATCGCGGCTCTTCCTCCATGCCGACATTTTCGACAGTTTCCTCGACAAGCTGGCCACCAAGACGCAGGCGCTGCGCATCGGCGACCCGCTGGACGAGAAGAGCGACATCGGCAGCATCATCAATGAGAAGCAGTTCGCCAAGGTCTGCGGCTATGTGGAAGAGGGCCTGAACCGCAAGGAAGCCGAGCTCGTCTTCGGCGGCCTGCCGCCCAAGGAAGGACCGCTTTCGGAAGGCTATTTCGCCGTGCCGACCGTATTTGCCGATACGTCCAACGACTGGCGGCTGGCGCGCGAGGAAATATTCGGCCCGGTGCTCGTCGCCATTCCGTGGCGCGACGAGGCCGAGGCAATCCGCATGGCCAACGACACGCATTACGGCCTCGCCGCCTTCGTCTGGAGTCGCGATATGGGGACAGCTCTGCGCACGGCGCATGCGATCGAGGCCGGGTGGATGCAGGTCAATCAGGGGCTGGGCCCGATGATCGGCCAGTCGGCTGGCGGCTTCAAGCAGAGCGGCATCGGCCGCGAGGGCTCACTGGAAGGCATGCTGGACTCCTTCACCCAGCGCAAGAGCATCACCGTCAACCTCGACACGCCGCGCATCGTCTGAGAGTCCGCGCTGGCCCCTATCGCCGGCTTACGCTGAGTCAAGCATGGCGACAGCGCCATGCTAAGCTGAAGAGGTCGCGGCGATTCGCAACCGTGCGGCCGTGCGTTCGGGCGGGGATGTCCTATGGCGAAGATCATCTACTGGGTGGCCACACTCGGCTTCACCGGTTTCTATGCGTTCAGCGTTTTCGGCTATCTTACCCAGACGGAATTCTGGGTCGGCGAATATGCGCGTCTCGGCTATCCGGCCTATCTCATCACCATCATGACCGTGGTGAAGCCGCTGGGCATTCTCGCGGTCTGGGTGCGGCGTCCGGTCTGGCTGGCGCAGCTTGCCTATGCGGGCTTCTTCTATCACCTGCTTCTGGCGGCCAACGCCCATTTCCAGCTTGGCGAGACGGCCGGCTTCCTCGCGGTCGTCCTCTTGGTGCTGGTGCTGGCGTCCTGGGCGACGCAGAACGCGGCCCGCGCCGAGCCGGCGGCTTACGTTCCGCGCTGGAACTGACGATGTTCAGGCACCGACGAGAGCGGCGAAACGCTGGATCTCGTCCGCCGTCGTGGCGAAGCTGGTGACGAGGCGATAGATCGCTTCGTCGTCGCGTAGTGCGTCCGCGTGGCTGGAAGGCTTTCGCCAGCTGTTGAACAGCGCTCCGGCGGCGTGCAGCCTGTCGGCCGTCGCCCGGTCCATCACCGGGAAGAGTTCGTTGGCCTCCGCCTGCCATGCGAGGCGCAGGCTGGGCGCGGCTTCGATGATGTCGGCGAGGCGGGCCGCCATGTCGTTGGCATGGCGGGCGCTGTCCAGCCAGAGGTCGGCGGCGAAATAGGCCTCGAACTGCGCCGAGACGAAGCGCGTCTTGGAGAAAAGCTGCGCTGCCCGCTTGCGCAGGAAGGGCATGTCGGCCGCGAGTTCGGGCCTGAACACCACGATGGCCTCGGCGCACCAGCAGCCGTTCTTCGTGCCGCCGAAGGAGAGGATGTCGACGCCGCGCTTCCACGTCATCTCGGCGGGCGAGCAGCCGAGCCGCACCAGCGCATTGGCGAAGCGCGCCCCGTCCATGTGCAGCGGCAGCTTGTGGCGGCGCGCCACGTCGGCGACCGCGTCGATCTGGTCGAGGCTGTAGACCGTGCCGATCTCGGTCGCCTGCGTGATCGACACCGCCACCGGCCTGCCCGAATGCACGAAGCCTTCGGGATAGCGGCGGATCGCCGCGTCGAGCCGCGCCGGGTCGATGCGGCCGAGGGAGCCTGGAACGCCGACCATGCGCATGCCGCCGGTGAAATATTCAGGCGCGCCGCATTCGTCCTCCAGCATATGTGCCTCGGCATGGGCGAAGCCGACGCCGCCCGGCCGCGCCAGCGCGGTCATGGAAAGCGCGTTGGCGGCGGTGCCTGTCGCGACGAAGTAGACCGCGACCTCGCGCTCGAACACCTCGTTGAACAGCCGCTCGATGCGCTGGTCCAGCGTGCTCGTCCCATAGGCGGCGGCAAAGCCGGCAGCGTGGTCGGAGAGCGCACTTGCAATGGCGGGATGGGCGCCGGCCCAATTGTCGGAAGCGAAATTCATGGTGTGCCTGCTGTTGTGCAAATCCGGCGAAGTGCCGCGGAACTGCCTGCAGGCGAGGAGATAGACCATTCCATGATGCGATGAAAAGCGGAAAGGCGCGCATGGGCTTGCCGATGGCGCGCGGGAAAAAGCGCGAGGAAAAACGCCAGGCAACGGCTGGACATGAAGTGCGTAATTTTATTACGCAACGTATGAGTGCGGCGCAGTTTTCTGTCGAAAAGCGATGCGTTTTTTGATCTTTGCGTCTTGTGCTGCGTTGGGTTTTCTGCCATATCGCAAATAGGACAGTAGTGCTGTCTTATTTATTCGGCGCGTTTTGCCATGGATGGCGTATAAATATACGTCACGAAGGCATCCCTGCGGCGAATGCCGGGGCGACGATGTCGCACGGTATGAGGCAGTTCGAAAATGGCCGGTGCTTCCGAAGGGCGCGCGGCCAGAAAGCCTATCGCCAGACAGACCGATGAAGCGGAACGGCGCAATCGCAAGTTTGCCGGCCCCGCATTGCCGACCGCCCGCTGGGCCAGAATGGAGGATCACGATGATGACGGACAAGACGCCATCCGCGACGAACGTGCAATTGCTGCACGGCGACCGGACCACGGCTGCCGCCACCAAATCCGCTTCCATGGCTGGCCTGCCTCCCGCCCGCGGCCTCTACGATCCGCGCAACGAGCATGATGCCTGCGGCGTCGGCTTCATCGCCCAGATGAAGAACGTCAAGTCGCACCAGATCGTCGAGGACGGCCTGGCCATGCTCGAAAACCTCACCCATCGCGGCGCGGTGGGTGCCGATCCGCTCATGGGCGACGGTGCGGGCGTGCTGGTGCAGATACCCGATCGCTTCTTCCGCGAGGAAATGGCGGAAGCGGGCATCGAACTGCCGCCTGCCGGCCAGTATGGCGTCGGGCATATCTTCATGCCGCAGGATGCCGACGCACGCGCGCATCTTGAGGAAATCATCCGCGACGCGGCGCAGTCCGAGGGGTTGACCCTGATCGGCTTCCGCGACGTGCCCGTGGACAATTCGTCCCTGTCGAAGGCGCCGCATATCGCGGCTTCCGAGCCGTTCCACCGGCAGGTCTTCGTCGGCCGTCCGGCCGAGATCGAAAGCGACGAGGACTATGAGCGCGGCCTCTATATCCTGCGCAAGGTCATCTCCGGCCGCATCTTCGCGGAGTCGGGGGGCGGCGAGAGCGGGGCCTACATAGTCTCGATGTCGTCGCGCACCATCGTCTACAAGGGCATGTTCCTGGCCTATCAGGTCGGCGCCTATTATCGCGACCTCAAGGATCCGCGCTTCGAAAGCGCGCTGATCCTCGTCCATCAGCGTTTCTCGACCAACACCTTCCCGTCCTGGCGGTTGGCGCATCCCTATCGCATGGTCGCGCATAATGGCGAGATCAATACGCTGCGCGGCAACGTCAACTGGATGGCGGCGCGGCAGGCTTCGGTGGATTCCGAACTGTTCGGTAACGACATCGCCAAGCTGTGGCCGATCTCCTATGAGGGGCAGTCGGACACGGCCTGCTTCGACAATGCGCTCGAATTCCTGTGGCAGGGCGGCTACCCGCTGGCGCATGCCATGATGATGCTCATCCCCGAGGCATGGGCCGGCAACAAGCTCATGGATGCCGACCGCAAGGCTTTCTACGAGTATCATGCCGCGCTGATGGAGCCGTGGGACGGCCCCGCAGCGGTGGCTTTCACCGATGGCCGCCAGATCGGCGCGACGCTGGACCGCAACGGCCTGCGGCCTGCGCGCTACATCGTCACCGATGATGACCGCATCATCATGGCCTCCGAGGCGGGTGTGCTGCCGGTCGAGGACAAGCACATCGTTCGCCGCTGGCGTCTCCAGCCGGGGCGCATGCTGCTGATCGACCTCGAAAAGGGCTGCATCGTCTCCGACGACGAGATCAAGGCCGAGATCGCCACCAAGCATCCCTACCGCAAGTGGCTCGCCAACACGCAGCTCATCCTGGAAGACCTGAAGCCGGTGGAACCGCGCGATCTGCGCCGGGACGTGTCGCTGCTCGACCGCCAGCAGGCCTTCGGCTACACGCAGGAAGATCTGAAGCTCCTGATGGCGCCGATGGCGACCACGGGCCAGGAAGCCGTGGGCTCGATGGGCACCGACACGCCGATCGCGGCCATGTCGGACAAGACGCGGCTGCTCTACGACTATTTCAAGCAGAACTTCGCGCAGGTCACCAATCCGCCCATCGACCCGATCCGTGAGGAGCTGGTGATGAGCCTGGTCTCCTTCATCGGTCCGCGGCCCAACATCTTCGACCTGGTCGGCTCCTCGCGCAGGAAGCGGCTGGAGGTGCGCCAGCCGATCCTGACCAATGCCGATCTGGAGAAGATCCGTTCCATCGGCCACACCGAGGAGCGTTTCGACACCAAGACGATCGACATCACCTATTCCGTCAACGAGGGCGCGGAAGGGATGCCGGCAGCGATCGAGCGGCTCTGCGAGCGCGCGGAGGCCGCTGTCGCGGGCGGCTACAACATCATCATCCTGTCGGACCGGCAGATCGGGCCGGACCGGATCGACATTCCGACGCTGCTCGCCACGGCGGCGGTGCACCATCACCTCATCCGCAAGGGGCTGAGGACATCGGTGGGGCTGGTCGTGGAGTCTGGCGAGCCGCGCGAGATCCATCATTTCTGCTGCCTCGCCGGCTTCGGCGCGGAGGCGATCAACCCCTATCTCGCCTTCGACACGCTGACCGACATGCACAAGCGCGGCGAGTTCCCGCCGGAGGTCGACGCCTACGAGCTGGTCAGCCGCTACATCAAGTCGATCGGCAAGGGCATTCTCAAGGTCATGTCCAAGATGGGCATCTCGACCTACCAGTCCTATTGCGGCGCCCAGATCTTCGATTCGGTCGGGTTGAAGTCGGAATTCGTCGACCGCTATTTCACCGGCACCGCCACCACCATCGAGGGCGTCGGGCTGGAGGAGATCGCCGCCGAGACGGTCATCCGCCATGCCCGCGCCTTCAGCGACGACCCGGTCCTGCGCAATTCGCTCGAGGTCGGCGGCGAATATATGATGCGCATGCGCGGCGAGAAGCACATGTGGTCGGCCGATGCGGTCGCCTCGCTGCAGCACGCGGTGCGCCAGAATTCGCCTGAGACCTACCGGCAATATGTCGAGCAGGTGGATGCAAGCACGGCGGATGCCAAGGCGATCCGCGGCCTGTTCCACGTCATGACGGCGGAGCAGACCGGCCGCAGGCCCGTGCCGCTGGACGAGGTGGAGCCCGCCTCGGCCATCGTCAAGCGCTTCTCGACGGGCGCGATCTCCTTCGGTGCGATCAGCCGGGAGGCGCATGTGACGCTGGCGCGCGCCATGAACGCCATCGGCGGCAAGTCGAACACGGGCGAGGGCGGCGAGGAACCGGACCGCTTCGTGCCGATGCCCGACGGTTCGCCCAATCCCGAGCGCTCGGCTATCAAGCAGGTGGCGTCGGGCCGCTTCGGCGTGACGACGGAATATCTCGTCAATTCCGACATGATGCAGATCAAGGTCGCGCAGGGCGCCAAGCCCGGCGAGGGCGGGCAACTGCCCGGCCACAAGGTCGATGCGACCATCGCCAAGACGCGTCATTCCACGCCGGGCGTCGGCCTGATCTCACCGCCGCCGCATCACGACATCTATTCGATCGAGGATCTGGCGCAGCTCATTTTCGACCTGAAGAACGTCAACCCCGAGGCGGATGTCTCGGTGAAGCTCGTCTCCGAGGTCGGTGTCGGTACGGTTGCGGCCGGCGTGGCCAAGGCGCGCGCGGACCACATCACCATTTCCGGCTATGATGGCGGCACCGGCGCTTCGCCGCTCACCTCCATCAAGCATGCGGGCAGTCCGTGGGAGATGGGCCTTGCCGAGACGCACCAGACGCTGGTGCTGAACGGCCTGCGCAGCCGCATCGCGCTGCAGGTCGATGGCGGCCTGCGTACCGGACGCGACGTCATCATCGGCGCGCTGTTGGGCGCCGACGAGTTCGGCTTCGCCACCGCGCCGCTGGTCGCGGCCGGCTGCATCATGATGCGCAAGTGCCACCTGAACACCTGCCCGGTCGGCGTTGCGTCGCAAGACCCGGTGCTGCGCAAGCGGTTCAAGGGCACGCCCGAGCACGTCATCAACTTCTTCTTCTTCATCGCCGAAGACGTGCGTGAGTGGCTGGCGAAGATGGGCTTCCGCAGCATCGACGAGATCATCGGCATGTCCGAACTTCTCGCCAAGGAAGAGCTGATCGCCCATGTCAAGTCGCGCGGGCTCGACTTCTCCAAGGTGTTCTTCAAGCCGGAGGCGCCGAAGGAGGAGACCTACTGGACCCGCCGGCAGGAGCATCCGATCGACGACGTGCTCGACCGCAAGCTCATCGCCGAGGCGCGGAGCGCGATCGAGACGCGCCAGCCGGTGGAGATCGACATGCCGATTCGCAACACCGACCGCTCCGCCGGTGCGATGCTGTCGGGCGTCATCGCCAAGGCCTACGGTCACAAGGGGCTGCGCGAAGATACGGTCAATGTGACGCTGCGCGGCACCGCCGGGCAGGCCTTCGGCGCGTTCCTCGTGCGCGGCGTGTCCTTCGAGCTCATCGGCGAGGCCAACGACTATGTCGGCAAGGGCCTGTCGGGCGGTTCCATCGTGATCCGTCCGGCCGACGACGCACAGACGGTGGCGGAGGATTCCATCATCGTCGGCAACACCGTCCTCTACGGCGCCATCGAGGGCGAGTGCTATTTCCGCGGTGTCGCGGGCGAGCGCTTCGCGGTGCGCAATTCGGGCGCGGTGGCCGTCGTGGAAGGCGTCGGCGATCATGGCTGCGAGTACATGACCGGCGGCGTGGTGGTCGTCATCGGCAAGACCGGCCGCAACTTCGCTGCTGGCATGTCGGGCGGCGTCGCCTATGTGCTGGACGAGGAAGGCGATTTCGCCGAGCGCTGCAACATGGCGATGGTCGAGCTCGAGCCGGTGCCCGAGGAAGACGACATGCTGGAGAAGCTGCATCACCATGGCGGCGACATCGACCATAAGGGCCGCGTCGACGTTTCCGGCGACATGACCCGCCATGACGAGGAGCGGCTGGTCCAGCTCATCGCCAACCATGCGCATCTCACCGGCTCGACGCGGGCCAAGGCCATCCTCGAGAACTGGGCCGACTTCCGGCCGAAGTTCCGCAAGGTCATGCCGGTCGAATACCGCCGCGCATTGGAGGAGATGGAGCGCATGCGCATGGGAGTCGCGGCGGAATGATACCGCTCGCGATCTTCCCGATGGGGGTTCCTCCTTCGCTGAAACCGGGAGCGCGTCCGCGCTGATTGACGCGGCCGCCTGCGCGGCCTTCAATGCCGGAGCCAGTCTTCGGGTTTCAGTCGAACCACGCACGATGCTGCGAACCCCACGGTCGCGAATCGCACGCAATTCCCAGGAAGAACCATGGGCAAGGTAACAGGATTTCTCGAAATCGACCGGCAGGTGCACAAGTACCAGCCGGCATCCGACCGCATCCGCCATTTCCGGGAGTTCACGCTTCCGATGTCGGACAAGGAGGTCGAAAAGCAGGCGGCGCGCTGCATGGATTGCGGCGTGCCCTATTGCCACGGCCCGACGGGCTGCCCGGTGCACAACCAGATCCCGGACTGGAACGACCTCGTCTATCACGGCGACTGGGAGACCGCGATCCGCAACCTGCACTCCACCAACAACTTCCCCGAATGGACCGGCCGCATCTGCCCGGCGCCGTGCGAGGAGGCGTGTACGCTGAACCTCGAGGACATCCCGGTCGCGATCAAGACGGTCGAGCAGGCGATCGCCGACAAGGCCTATGAGACGGGTTATGTGCGCCCGCAGCCGGCGGCGCAGAAGACCGGCAAGCGGGTCGCGATTATCGGTTCGGGGCCCGCCGGCATGGCCGCTGCGCAGCAGCTCGGCCGCGCCGGGCACGACGTGCATGTGTTCGAGCGCGAAAACCGCCCCGGCGGGCTGATGCGCTACGGCATTCCCGACTTCAAGATCGAGAAGCACCATGTCGACCGCCGCGTCGAGCAGATGAAGGGCGAGGGCGTCACTTTCCATTGCGGTGTCAATGTCGGCGTCGACATGAAGGTGGACGAGCTGCTCGCCGACTACGACGCGGTGCTCTATTGCGGCGGTTCGGAAAAGCCACGCCCGGCCGGCATTCCCGGCACGGAACTGGCCGGCGTGCATGACGCGATGCCCTATCTCGTGCAGCAGAATCGCCGCGTCGGCGGCGAGGCGGGCCCGTCCGTCGCCTGGGCGGCGGATCCGATCCTGGCCGGCGGCAAGCATGTCGTGGTGGTCGGCGGCGGCGATACCGCCTCCGACTGCGTGGGCACCGCCTTCAGGCAGGGCGCGGTGCGCGTGACGCAGCTCGACATCCGCCCGCAGCCGCCGGAGAAGGAAGACAAGCTGTCCGTTTGGCCCTATTGGGCGACCAAGATGCGCACCTCTTCCTCGCAGGCCGAAGGCGCGCAGCGCGAATTCCAGGTGGCGACGCTCGAATTCGTCGGCGAGGATGGCGTGCTCACCGGTGTCAAGTGCTGCGAGGTCGATGAAAGGCGCAAGCCGATCGCCGGCTCGGAATTCGTCATCAAGGCCGATCTCGCCTTCATCGCCATCGGCTTCTCCGGGCCGGCGGAGACAGGCGTTCTGGCCGATCTCGGCGAGCGACTGACGACGACGACGGATACGCGCCGCTCCACCAATGTGGTGGCCAACGACCGCGACTACGGCACTAGCATCGACCGTTTGTTCGCAGCCGGTGACGTGCGGCGCGGCCAGTCGCTGGTGGTCTGGGCGATCCGCGAGGGTCGCCAGGCCGCACATGCGATCGACAAGGCGCTGATGGGCGAGACGCTGCTGCCGCGCTGAGCAGGCAGGAAACGCAAAAAAGCCGGGCAGCACGCCCGGCTTTTTTATTGCCGGGATGTAGCGGAAGGGATCGCCGTGGTCGCGGTCACGTCGTCCGATGCCGGTTGGGCGGCGAGGCGGCGCATGCCGAAATCGTCGGCCCGGCCGGGCTTCGCTTCCGGAGCCACGCCATTGCGCGCAAGCTTTTCGGCAGGCGTCTCAGGCTCGCCTTCATGTGCGGGCTTCGCGCCGCCCATCAGTCGTGTGCCGTCATCGAGCGCGGGGCCGCCAAGCGCGATCGGCAGCGTGCGGTCGATTTCCGAGGGGCGGATCGGGGCGGCGGGTCCCACGGGCTCGCCGGTGCCCGGCAAGGCCGCCACGCCCGTACCCGCCGCGCTGCCGAGATAGCGCTCCAGCGCGCGCTCGGCATAGAAGGCGATCTTGCGCTTGCCGGCGCTCGTCATGTTGATGCCGTCGGAAGCGCGAAGGCGCACGCGCTGGCCGTTCATGTCGGGGCCGACCGTGGTGAAGGCGCCGTTCTCGTCGACGAAGCCGTCCCAGATATCCACGAACTCGCCCTCCACCTCGGTCGCAGCGGCGCGGTACATGTCGTTGAAGGCCAGCATGTCGGTGGACATGGTGCCCGACTTGAAGGAGGGCAGGCCGACCCACAGCAGCGGCAGGCCGCGCGAGCGGACTGCGCGCGCCAGCGTCATCACGCGCTGCTGATAGTTCCGGGTCCACGGGTCGCTGCGCAGATCGAGGCGCTGGCCATCCACCGCCATCTGCTGGCGGTCGTTGGAGCCGAGCATCACCGCCACGACGGCAGGCTTCACCTCGTCCAATATGCCGCCGATCTCGGCGGGCCAGTTGTAATAGTCGTCGCGCACGAAGCCCGACGAGCCATTGGCGCGCGACACGACGCTGACGCCGGTGTTCTGCGCATAGGCGGCCTCGAGGCCTTCGGCCATGCCACCGGCCATGAAGTCGCCAATGACGAGCACGATCCTGGCGTCGGCGGATTTCTCGACCGGGGGAGGGGTTGCGACGCGTGGCGCGTCCGGACCATCGGACGAACTCCGCGGCGCGGCCTGCCGGCGTGCGCGCGGCCTAGGCCGTTCCGGCTCGACGGGTTCCGCCCGTTCACGGTTGCGGTTGAAGAGGAGATCGAACAGCGTGCGACCCCGGCGCTCCTGCGCCTCGGCCTGCGTGGCGACTGCGAGTGACAGGACCGGGGCCACGATGGCGAACGCCATGACGAGCACCATGAGCGCGCCGCAGATCCGCCGCTTCCAGAGCCCGTTCGCCACGTTTCCTCCCAGCCTCATCCGGCGCAGCCCGCCAGCACCATCGAAAGGCTCTCCGGCTGTCGCCATGGGGAAACCTGCCCCGGAGAGACTAATTTCGTCGCAGGCGCGTCAGCACTTCCTTGCTCGGGTGCCCGTCCGTGGTCAAGCCGCTCCGGGCCTGGAACGCCTTGATCGCATCGCGCGAGCCCTGTCCGATCTTGCCGTCGACGGTTCCGTCATAATAGCCGAGCGCCAGAAGCCGCTTCTGCAATTCTTCCGTCTCGCTCGACGTCAACCGCGTGAAAGGCCGGTTCCAGTCCCGCACCAAACCGCCATAACCGGCGATCTGGTCGGCAAGAAGGCCGACGGCGGCAGCATATTTGTCGGCATTGTTGTAGCGCTTCAGCACGAAGAAGTTGCGCGTCATGACGAAGGCGGGGCCTTCACGCCCATCCATGACCTTCAACTCGCCCTTGTCGCCGCCGCGGGGGAACGGTTTGCCGTTGGCGCGGGTCACACCGATTGCCGCCCATTGTTCGAGCGACAGCGAGCCGCCGGGAAATTTGCGCCCGCTGGGCAGGGTCACCTCATAGCCCCATGTCTTGCCGCTCTGCCAGCCATTCTTGGCCAGCAGGTTGGCCGCCGTCGCGAGCGCGTCGGGAATGGTCGACCAGATGTCGCGTCGCCCGTCACCATCCATGTCGACGGCATAGGCCTGGTAGCTGGTGGGAATGAACTGGGTGTGGCCCATCGCGCCGGCCCATGAACCGGTCAGGTGGCCGACATCGATGTCGCCGCGCTGGAGGATCTTGAGCGAGGCGATCAGCTGGGTGCGGGCAAACTTCGCCCGGCGCTTGTCGGCATAGGCCAGCGTGGCCAGCGAGCGCACCACATTGCGCATCACGCGGTCGTTCTTGAGGATCTCGCCATAGTTGGATTCCATCGACCAGATCGCCAGAAGGATATGACGATCGACGCCGAAGCGCCTTTCGATACGGTCGAGCCAGGGCTTCCACTGGCGCGCCATCTCGCGGCCCACGGCGATCGAGCGCTCGTTCACCCGGTTGTCGAAATAGTCCCATACGGGCGCGACGAATTCGGGCTGATAGGCCGCCTTTTCCAGAACTTCCGGGTCGGGCGCGGTCACGCCGGCAAATGCGCGGTCGAAGACGGAGTTATTGACGCCCTCGCCGGCTGCGACGGAACGAAACTGGGCTACCCAGCGTTGGAAGCCGGCATCGGCATGGGCGGCCGAAGTAAAGGCAACGGTCGCGATCGCAACGCCGGCTGCTGCAAGCAGGCGTGAGGAGCGCGCAAATTTGGTGATGGCAGACATCGTGCTCTCCCGTCTGGTTTCGATATCCATCAATCGCGCATCACGGTTAGGAAAAAGTTTACCATGCAGTTCCGTCAATCGGTAAACACTGTTGATGTAGCCATTCTCTTGTAATTTCGGCGGTACTGGGCGATTCAGGCGACAGGATGATGCATTCTGTCGCAGTGTAAAATTATAGTGAGCAAGGTCGACATGAAGCGTGTGAGAAAGGCCGTATTTCCCGTAGCGGGTCTTGGCACGAGGTTCCTTCCCGCCACGAAGGCCATTCCCAAGGAAATGCTGACGGTCGTCGACCGCCCGGTCATCGACTATGTGGTGGCCGAGGCGCGCGAGGCGGGGATCGAGCATTTCATCTTCGTCACCGGCCGCAACAAAGCGGTGATCGAGGACCATTTCGACCTCCAGTTCGAGCTCTACGACACGCTGGAGCAGCGTGGGAAGCTGGAGGTTCTGGAGAAGCTGAAGCAGCTCCAGCCGCAGCCGGGACAAACCAGCTTCACGCGCCAGCAGGCGCCGCTGGGCCTTGGCCATGCGGTGTGGTGCGCGCGCGAGATCGTCGGCGACGAGCCTTTCGCGCTGCTGCTTCCCGACATGATCATGCAGGCCGAGCCCGGTTGCATGAAGCAGATGGTCGACCTCTACAACGAGACGGGCGGCAATATCGTCGGCGTGCAGGAATGCGACCCGGCGGAGGCCCATAAATATGGCATTGTCGGGCGCGGCGAGACGGTCGCCACCGGCTTCGAGATCACCGCGATGGTGGAGAAGCCGGCCAAGGGCACGGCACCGTCCAATTTCTACATCAACGGTCGCTACATCCTCCAGCCGGAGATTTTCGCCATCCTGGAAAGCCAGGAGCGCGGTGCCGGCAACGAGATCCAGCTCACCGACGGCATGCTGAAGCTGCTCGACAGGCAGGCGTTCAGCGGCTTCCATTTCAAGGGCCGCGCCTATGATTGCGGCTCTCCGGAAGGTTTCGTCGAGGCCAACCTCGCTTTCGCGCTGGCCAATGAGGAGGTGCGGGGCAAGATCGGCGACCGCCTGATCGAGATGGTCCGGGAAGGCTAGTTTCCTGGCCGCATTTGTACGGCGCCGGACGATTCCGTCCGGCGGCAAATGCTCAGCGCTGCATTGTCAGGCCGAGAAACACGCTCGTCGTGCGCGAGCCGCGTCCGGCGATCGAGCTCGTCGTGGCTTCGTGGCGCGCCCGGCCCGTCAGGCCGGCATAGCGATTGAGCCAGTAGGTGAGGCGTGCTTCGGCGCTCAGCGTGCGGTCGCTGTCGCCGGTCGTCGCATAGCGCCGGAACGACGCGCCGAGCACGGCGTCGGCGGTTAGCTGCGCCCGGATCTGGCGCGATATGCCGAGCGAGGTGGCGTAGAGAACGGAGCCGCTTTCGCCTGCCGTGGTGGTGCCCTCGATCTCCGTCGAGCCGGTCAGGGTGACTGTGGTGCCGCGCATCGGCGACCAGTTCACCGCGCCGTCTATAGCGAAGGCCGACAGGCTTCCGAGCCGCGCATCGTCGAAGTTTTCGCTGATGATGCCGGCGGCGATCTCGCCATTCAGCTTCTCGCCCCGGTCGAACTCCACGCCCGCGCGTGCGCCCAGACGGTTTGCCGAGCGCGCATAGCCATTGCTGTCGAGGCGCAAATCATAGTTGCGCCGCCCCGCTTCCAGCTCGATGAAGGGCAGCAAGGCGGGCGAGACCTCATAGCCGCCGCGCAGCTTCGCGGTGTAGAGCGTCTGGTTGCGGTCGGCCTGCGAGAGCACGCCGCCGCCGACGAGATCGGCGGAACCATAGGTGTTGCGGGCGATCGCGCCGGTCACCCCGAAGCGCAGCGGGCCGATGGCCTTCTCTAGCCCCGCTTCGCCGGTGATCGTCTGGCGCAGCGGCCGTGACGTGGTTGCCGGCAGCCCGACCGGCGAAGTCGCTTCCTCGGGGCGCCGATTGTAGCCCAGTGCGGTCTTGAGCTCGAACGACTTGCCGATGTCGAAACGCGCCGCCGCATCCACCCCGCCGATGAATTCGTGAAAGCCGGTGCCGCGCAGCGAGGTGCGGTAGGTGCCGAAAGCGTCCAGCGTCGCGCTGTGGCGCGACCAGTCGGATTGCGCATTGAGGCGCAGCGTCGTTTCCGAAAGCACGTCGCTGCCACCGCCGGCCAGGCCGGCTGCATTGGTGGTATATTCGATGCCCTGCTGGAGGGTCGGGCGGATCACGAAACTGCCGACGCGGATGCCGGTGGGCGCGAAAGGGTTCTCCTCTGCCGGAAGCGTGCGGCCTTCGATTGGGGGCGCGGGCAGCGACTCCCGTTTGGCGGCGATGTTGCGCTCCTCGTCGGCCTCGTCGACAGTCGTTTCGCGCACCGTGGCCGTCGTGACGTCGTCGGTGGATGGTGCACGCGCGGGTGCCGGGGCGTTGTTCGACGGGGCCGGATCGGCTTCCGCCGCGGCTTCGCCGGGAGTTGCGCCCTGCACCAGTGGCAGGAGCGCGCCTGTGCCGGCTCCGCCGCCCGGCGAGAAGGAGCCGCGCAGATCCTGCGCGTGGGCGGGAAGTGCGGCCATCACGAACAGTCCCGCCGCGGCGATGAGCGCCACGCACGATGCGCCACCGGCCCGGTGCGCATGAGAGGACGAGTTGCGAAGCATCGACATCCGGCGGTTCGACGGCGCGGCGCGCCATGCTTACCGAACGGTAAAGATCGATGGTTAACGGAGCGTTGAGATATGGCCTATTCGCGCTCGACGACAAGGTCGTTGCCGCGCGCGGAAACGATCCTGACGCGCGTTCCCGCCGGCAGGTCGGGGCCGGCGACGCGCCAGGTGCTGTCGTCGATGCGCACGCGGCCGAAGCCTTCGCGGATGGGGTCGGTCAAGATGGCGCTTCGGCCGATGAGCTGCGCGGCGCGCTGGTTCAAGAGCGGCTCATCGCTTTTCTGCCGATTGCGTACGATGCGGCTGCCGATGAAGGCGGAGGCCAGCGCCAGGACGAGGAAGATCGCGACCTGCAACTGCCATGTCCAGAAGGCGAGGGCGCCGAGTTGAAGCGAGAGTGCGCCGGTGACGAGGGCGGCTATGCCGATCCACAGGAGGAAGACGCCGGGCGCGAAGATTTCGAGCACCAGCAGCACCAGTCCCAGAACCACCCAGTTCCAGGCGCCGAGTTCTCCGAACACGCTCATCAGCATGGCGGCCTCCGAAGTCGATCAGCTGCGGTCAGGGCCGGTTACCGGCGTGCGCGACGCGGGGCGGGTGTTGCCCGCCGCCGCGTCCTTGCCGAACACTTCCTGCGCGATGGCGCCGATGCCGCCCAGCGAACCGACCAGCGAGGAGGCTTCCAGCGGCATTAGGATGAGCTTGCTGTTGTTGCCCGAGGCAATCTTCGCCAGCGCCTCGGTGTATTTCTGCGCCACGAAGTAGTTGATCGCCTGCACGTCGCCCTTGGCGATCGCCTCCGACACGACCTGTGTGGCCCGTGCCTCGGCTTCCGCCGCGCGCTCGCGCGCCTCGGCATCGCGGAATGCCGCCTCGCGCCGCCCCTCGGCCTCCAGTACCTGCGCCTGCTTGAGGCCTTCCGCCTCGAGAATCTGCGCGCGCTTGTTGCGCTCGGCCATCATCTGGCGCGCCATGGATTCGACGAGGTTGGCCGGCGGGTTGATGTCCTTGATCTCGACGCGGGTCATCTTGATGCCCCACGGGCTGGCGGCCTCGTCGACGATGTGCAGGAGCCGGTCATTGATCGCATCGCGGTTGGAAAGCAGTTCGTCGAGATCCATCGAACCCATGACGGAACGGATATTGGTCATGGTGAGGTTGAGGATCGCGTTCTGGAGCCCGGACACCTGATAGGCGGCCTGCGGCGCGTTCAGCACCTGATAGAAGGCGACGCCGTCGACAGCCACGATGGCGTTGTCGCGCGTGATGACTTCCTGGGTCGGCACGTCCAGCACCTGCTCCATCATGTTCATCCTCGCGCCGATGCGATCGATGAAGGGAACGATGATGTTGAGGCCGGGCGAGAGCGTGCGCGTATACCGTCCGAAGCGCTCGACCGTATAATTATAACCTTGGGGAACCGTCTTGATGCCTGCGAAAATCAGCAGGATGACGAGGACGACGAGAACGCCGAGGACGATGTCGAGACCGGAAAGAAGCATATGATCCTCCTGCTGCGGCCGCGTCGCAGCCTTCGCCGAAAGACTTAGAGCATTTTGCTGCGAGGTGGAAACACCTTGCGTCCCCAATCCGGATCAATGCCTGACCAGCAACCTTTCGAGAGCTTCGCCGACAAGAGTAGGGACAGTTCGGGGATCATCGAGATAGGCGGTTTCGAGCACCCCATCCGACAGGGCAACGAGCAGCGAGGCGGTAACGGACGGAGCGGGATCGCCATCTGCCGCCAGGAGTTCCCGGAGGGTGCGGTGATACCAGGCGCGCCGCGCATCGATGGCTTTCCGCACCGGGCTTTCAGGATCGGGATATTCTGCCGCCGCGTTGAGAAACGGGCAGCCCCGCCACTTGCCGACGAGCACCGCCTCGCCGATGCGTCCCAGAACAGCCGCGACCATTTCCCGTGGCGGCTGCTTCGGCAGTGCTGCGACCGCCGCCCGCCCAAGCTCGTCCTGCTCCTCGATATAGGCGAGGACGAGGTCATCCTTCGACGGGAAGTGGTTGTAGAACGTCGCCTTGGCCACGCCAGCTTCGGCGATGATGCGGTCGATGCCCACCGCGCGGATGCCCTCATTGTAGAAAAGGCGGGTTGCAGTATCGAGCAGGCGGCGACGCGCGGCGCTTGCGCCCGAATCGGGCTGGGAGGCGACTTTGTTCATGCGGTTGACTCTAGCAGACAGGTCTGTACAGTACATAGACAGACCTGTCTGTTTAGGAGAAGGCTCATGATCATCATAGCTGGCCACTGGCAAACCAGAAACGCCGCCGAACGCGATGCTGCCGCAGCCGCATTCGCCAATATGGTCGAAAGGGCGAGGAAGCAGGAAGGCTGCCTCGACCTGTCGATCGGCGCGGATCCGCTCGATCCGCAGCGCGTCAACATATTCGAATGCTGGCGCGACCAGCAGGCGCTGGACGCCTGGCGCAAGATCGCGAGAGGACCAAAGGTCGCCATCACGCAAGCCAAGGTCAGTCTGTACCGCACCGAAAAGGCCGAGAAGCCTTTCTAGGTATGAATCTCAAAAGGTAAAAAGATGAACACCGATAGCGAAACCACCCGTGAAGTCGCCAACCGTTTTCACGCTGCGTTCGAGAAGCATCGTCCCGAAGACCTTGACGATCTGGTCGGCGAGGGCTGCATTCTGGAAAATACGACGCCCGCGCCGGATGGCGCGCGCTATGAGGGGCGCGAGGCTTGCCTCACTTTCTGGAAGGGGATCGCATCCTCCGGAAACCTTGTCTTCGAGGCGGAAGAGATCTGGGCCAGCGAGGATCAAGGGATCATCCGGTGGCACCTATACTGGGGCGAGAAGGAAACGGACCGGGTCCGAGGGGTCAACATCCTGCGGGTTCGGGATGGGAAGATCGTCGAAGGCCGGGGATATATGAAGGGATAGGTCCTGCCGGCCGGTCCGCATCGCCCTGCCGTTCAGGATGGCATGGCGAACAGGTTCGCGTCGGCGTCCTCCCGGCCGTCGAGCGTCGTGGCGATCATTTCGGATGCCAGTTGCGAGAAGGTGATTCCGTTGCCGCCATAGCCCATGACGGCGTGGATTCGTGGCTTGCGCGGGAGCGTGCCGATGATGGGGAGACCGGTCGGCGTCGCTCCGAAGGAGCCCGACCAGATGTATTCGGGCGAGGGGTCGATGCCCGGCATCAGCGCGGCCAGCTTGCGCATGATGGCCGCGGTCTTTTCGAGGATCAGCGCGTCGCGATGTTCCTCATCCTGGAAATCCTCGTCCTCGCCGCCGCATATGATGCGTCCGTCATCCGTCGCGCGCATGTAGAGATAGGGGTCCGACGCTTCCCAGATGAAGGAAGCGCGGGGCCAGATCGCCTGTTTCTGCGGGCGTGTCGCGATCGCCCATGTCGAGATGATGCTGTGCGTGCGCGCTCTCACGGGGTCCATCAGCTCATAGCCGGTGGCGAGCACGGCATGGCCGGCGCGGATCACCGGGCCGTCGCGCGTCGATATCGCCACCTCGTCGCCGGAATGGGCGATCGCGGTCGCTTCGACGGGCGCGTAGAGGCGCGCCTTCCGCTTACGCGCCAGATTGAGCAATCCCGCCGTCAGCTTGCGGGGGTCGAGGGCCAGATTGCCCTCGCTGAGGATCGCGCCGTCGCGCGCGAGGCCGAAGCCTTCCTTGAGTTGCGCGCGGGAGAGGTATTCGGCCGAAATCCCGGCGTCGCGCCGCGCGGCGGCTTCCTCGCGCAGGCCGGCCGGATCGAGCACGTTTCCCGCAAGATAGAGCGATGGGCGCATGGCGAGCCGGCATTCGATGCCCAGCGTTTCGATCCGCGCGCCGAGGTTCATCACCGCCAGGCGCGAGCGGCGCCATGCGGCGACGGCCTTTTCCTTGCCGACCATGCCGGAGAGTTTGGTGAGCGGCTGGTCGATCTCGAACTGCACGAGGGCGGTAGTGGCCGGCGTGGAGCCGCGCATCGGGCCGCGCCGGTCGATCGCCACCACATCATGTCCGCGCCGCGTCAGCGCCTCGGCAATCATCGCGCCGCTGATGCCCATGCCAATGACCACGACATCGCATCGCAGGTCGCGATGGAGCGTCGATACGGGAACGGCCGGCGCGCGATAGGCCATCCAGACGGGGCGTCCCGTCCGCAGATCCAATTTTCGTGCCATCCCTCCCCTTCCGACGCAATTCCGGACGCAAAACCGCTACGCACTTTTGCTGGGATTGCTCCCTCCCGCCGAATGCAGACGGGTCAGAACGTCATCCGGGCGGGAATCGTTCCGCTGCTCACAGCCAGCCGGACGCTTCCCGGCGCACCAGCGTCTCGATGACCTCCATCCCTTCCGGACTGTCGTTGAGGCAGGGGATATGCGCGAATTTCTCGCCGCCATGATGCAGGAAGATCTCGCGCACCTCGCCGTCGATCTCCTCCAGCGTCTCGATGCAGTCGGCCGAGAAGCCGGGATTGAGGATGGCGATGCGCCTGACGCCCTCTTTGGCCAGCCGCTCCACGGTCTTGTCCGTATAGGGCTGGAGCCATTCCTGCGCGCCGAAGCGCGACTGGAAGGTGGAGATGAGCCTGTCCTCGCCCATGCCGAGGCGCTCGCCCAGCAGGCGCGTCGTCTCTAGGCAGTGGGCGCGGTAGGGGTCGCCCTTGTCCGAATAGGGTTTGGGGATGCCGTGATAGGAGGCGAGGATGATTTCCGGCTCGAAATCCAGCCCCGCCAGATGGCCGGTCAGCGAGCGTGCGAGCGCGTCGATATAGACCGGCTCGTCGTAATAGGGCGGGACGGAGCGCACGCTCGGCATGTGCCTGATCTTCATCAGCGCGCGATAGAGCTGGTCGTTGGCGGTGGCCGTCGTCGTCGCCGAGAATTGCGGATAGAGCGGAAAGAAGACGATGCGGTCGCAGCCCGCCGCCATCAGCTGCGCCACCGCCTCGCGGATTGCAGGCTGGCCGTAGCGCATGCCCCATTCCACCACCAGCCGCGGATCGTCCGAGAGGGACGCCGCCAGCTTCTCGGCCTGCGCGCGGCTGATGGTGCGCAGCGGCGATTCGTCCTTCTCGCGGTTCCAGATCTTGGCGTAGTTGGCGCCGGTCTTCTTCGGCCGCGTCGTCAGCACGGCGCCGTAGAGGATCGGATACCAGATCGCCTTGTTGAGCTCGATCACGCGCGGGTCGCTCAGGAACTCGCGCAGGTAGCGACGCACGGATGCCGTGTCGGTGCCGTCCGGCGTGCCGAGATTGGCAAGCAGCACGCCCACCTTTTCCTGCCGCGCCGACGTTCCGTCACGCGGCAGGTCGCCCGCTGCCGCGGCGGGTTCGGGGGTGATCTGAGGTGTCATGCGATTGCGCTCCGGTTCCGGCGCAACCTAAGCATGACGCGCACCAATTCAATGGCGCGCGTCGCCGCAGCCGGCCTGTCGGTCAGCCGCGGACGGGGCCTGTCTGACCGCCGGCGGTTGGGGGCGAAACCTCTGGCTGCGGCAGCGCGCCGGCGTAGCGCGTCAGCACGAATTGCTGGCCGCTTCCGGCGGTGCAGTTCAGCTGGCTGGGCGTGGCGACCGCGCAATTGAAGCTCACCGCCGTCTGGCGGATGATCGACGTGCCGCTGATCTCCACGATGCTGCCACGCAACTGGTAGCCGCCTTCCGACAGCCGCCTGCCGGAATCCGAAGCAATGGTCTCGAACCGTCCGGAGCGGAACACGGTGATGCCGGTGCCGGCCTGGTCGATCCAGTTGCCTTCGATGCCTGAGCCGGGCTGGGGGTTCATCGGGGAGGGCCCGCGCATGGGCGGCGGCCCTCCGGGGCTCATCTGGCATCCAGCCAGAACCGCCGACAGTGCTACGGCGGTCAGGCTTGCTTTCATCCCGGCTTGGATCATTGTGAATCTCCTCGTCAGATCATTCCCGCTCTCCGTCGGAAACGATCTCTCTTTGCCTTGACGCAATTCCGGACGCAGAACCGCTGCGCACTTTGCCAGAATTGCTTATCGCGTCACACTTTGCGTGTTTCGCAAGTGGACGCAAGCAAAGCAGGGCCGTTGGCGGCCCCTTTGCCGCATCAGCGTACGAGAATGTTTCTGAATTGCCACGGGTCCTTGAGGTCGAGTTCTTCCTCGAACAGGCCGGGGCGGCCCTCAAGCGGCGTCCAGTCGGTATAATAGCCGTTTACCGGCCCGAGATAGGGCAACTGGATTTCGAGGCAGCGGCGATAATCCATCTCGTCGGCCTCGACGATGCCGGCCTGCGGATTCTCCAGCGCCCAGACCATGCCGGCGATGACCGCCGAGGAAACCTGCACGCCGGTGGCGTTCTGGTAGCTGTTGAGCTTGCGCGCCTCGTCCAGCGAAAGCTGCGAGCCGAACCAGTAGGCATTCTTGTCATGGCCGTAGAGCAGCACGCCGAGCTCGTCGATGCCGTCCAGCAGTTCGTTCTCGTCCAGAACGTGCTGCACCGGCTGCGCCCTGCCGGCTGCGCCGAACATTTCGTGCAGCGACAGGATCGCGTCGTTGCACGGATGGTAGGCATAGTGGCAGGTTGGCCGATAGCGTAGCTCGTCCTTCTTGTCGCGCACCGTGAAGTAGTCGGCGATCGAGATCGCCTCATTATGCGTCACCAGGAACCCATATTGGGGACCCGGTGTCGGACACCATGAGCGCACCCGCGTATTGGCGCCGGGCTGTTCGAGGAAGATGGCCGCCTTGTTGCCCTTCTTCTGCTTGCGCGCATTCTTGGGCATCCACTTTTCATGCGTGCCCCAGCCGAGCTCGGCCGGCTGCAGCCCCTCGGCGATGAAGCCCTCAACCGACCATGTGTTCCAGAAGGTGTTGAGCGGCTTGGGCAGCCTGGCGCGCTGCGTGTCGCGCTCGGCGATGTGGATGCCCTTGACGCCGGCGCGCTGCATGAGTTCGGCCCAGCCCTCGCGGTCGTCCGGGCCGGGTTCCTTGAAATCCATCTTCAGGTCGCGGGCGAGGTTCACCAGCGCCTGCTTGACGAACCAGGACACCATGCCGGGATTCGCGCCGCAGGTGGACACGGCCGTCGTGCCGCCGGGATTCTTGCGCTTCTCGCGGCGGGCCGTCTCGCGCAGCGCATAGTTGGTGCGCGCGGCATTGTCGGCCTTGTCGTCGAAGTAGAAGCCGAGCCATGGCTCGACCACGGTATCGATGTAGAGCACGCCGAGCTTGCGGCAGAACTTCATCAGGTCGACCGAGCCCGTATCGACCGAAAGGTTGACGCAGAAGCCCTGACCGTCGCCTTCGGTCAGAAGGGGCTTCAGGATCTCCTTGTAATTGTCCTTGGTGATGGCCTCGTTGACGAAGCGGATGCCGCGCTCGTCGAGCAGGGCCTTGTCATTGTCACGCGGGTCGATGACCACCATGCGCGATTTGTCGAATTTGAAGTGGCGCTCGATGAGGGGAAGGGTGCCTTTGCCGATCGAGCCGAAGCCGATCATCACGATAGGACCGGCAATCTCGCCATGTACGGGCCATTTCTCATTCGCCATTCACAAAACTCCTGTTCACACGACTGCTGCTTTTGAACATAGAGCATCGCCGCATTAAAGCGAAATGACAGGTTTTGCCGGCTGTGGTCGGGTGACCTCACGCCAGCCTGACGTCGATCAGGCCGCGTAGTGAATTGCCCACCGCCAATGCCTCGGCGGCCCGCAGGTCGTCGGGCGTCAGCACCGCTTCTCGCGCGCGCCCGTTCGCCAGCATTTCGGCGCGCAGCACGCCGGCGAGCAGGCCCGAGGAAAGGGGAGGGGTCAGCCACGTTCCGCCGGCGCGGATGAAGACATTGGTGATGGTCCCCTCGCAGACCTCGCCGCGCTCGTTGAGCAACAGGACCTCGTCGGCTGCCGCAGGCGCGAACTCGGCTCGCGCGGCATCGTATCGCTGGCGCAGCGTCGTCTTGTGGCGCAGCAGTCGGTCATCTGAATCAAGTCGTGTTTCGGCGATGGCGAGCCGCCAGACGGTGCCCGGCGCGAAAGGTTTGAAGGCCTGCGCCGCAACGGTGCAGGCGCCGTCGCGCGACGTGACGAGGCGCACGCGCAGCGGTTCGCGGCCGCTTGCCGCGCGCGCCAATGCATCCTTCGCGGCGTCTTCCGAAAAGGCGAAGCCCAGTTCCCGGGCAGAATCTTGCAGGCGGGCAAGGTGCAGGGGCAGCCGCAAATAGCCACCCTCGGGCTCCCAGCGCAGCGTTTCGATCAGCTCGAAGCCGGCGGCTTGCCCGTCGCGAAGCGTCCCTTCAGCAGGCATTCCTCATATTCCCCTTCCGCAGTGGAATCGAAGACGACCCCGCCGCCGACATTGTAGACGGCTTCGCCGCCCGGATAGAGCGAGACGGTGCGGATCGCCACGCTGAAACGCATGTGGCCCGATGGTGCTGCCCAACCGATCGCGCCGCAATAGACATTGCGTGGCGTCCGTTCGAGATCGTTCAGGATCTTCATCGCGCTGATCTTCGGCGCGCCGGTGATCGAGCCGCAGGGGAATAGCGCTGCGAGAATCTCGCTGAAGCCGATGCCGTCCAGAAGCCGCGCTCGCACGCGGCTCACCATCTGGTGGAGCGTCGGATAGGTCTCGATGGCGAAGAGCTCCGGCACGTCCAGCGTGCCTACCTCGCTGATGCGCGAAATATCGTTGCGCAGCAGGTCGACGATCATGCGGTTTTCGGCCTGGTTCTTCGGGTCGTTGGCGAGGAAGGTCTTTTGAGCCTCGTCTTCGCCGGCGCTCGCGCCGCGCGGTGCCGTGCCCTTCATCGGCAGCGCTTCGATCCAGCGATCGTCATCGACCTCGAAGAAGAGCTCGGGCGAGCGCGACAGCACGACCGGGCCGCCGGCATCGACGCCGAGGTCGATGAAGGTGCCGTAGCGCACCGGCTGGCGCGCCACCATGGAACGGAAGATGGCGAAGGGATCGCCCTCCCAGCGCGCTTCGACGGGAAAGGTGAGATTGGCCTGGTAGCAATCGCCCTGGCGCAGATGCTGATGGAGCTTGTCGAAGCGCTGGGCATAGTCGGCCTCGCTCCAGGTCGCGCGCGGATCGGCGAGCCAGGAATTCGAAGGGTCGGCGATATCGCCAAAACCTGCCGCCGTGGGCTCGACCGGCCCGGCGAACACGCCCATGCATATCAGCGGCGCGCGGCGGCCTTCCGGCAGCAGCCTTTCCAGCGCCGGATCGAGAAGATAGCCCGCCTCATAGGACAGGTAGCCGGCCAGCCACTTGCCCGCTCGTTGTGCCGCCTCCGCCTGCGCCAGAGCGGTGCGGAAACTGTCGGCATCCCAGGCAATGAGCACGTGCTCGGGATCGGCGAAGAGCACTTCCTGGCCGTTCGTATCATTGCGAAAGAAGGCGATGTTGCGTGACGCGGTCGTGGTCATGGCTTGAGGTGGCCGCCTGTTCAGCCCTGTTCCATCGCTTCAAGCTCGTCGATCAGTCCTTCGATCACCGAAAGACCCTTGCGCCAGAAGCCCGGATCGGATGCATCGAGGCCGAAGGGGGCCAGCAGTTCGGAATGGTGCTTCGTCCCGCCCGCCTTCAGCATGTCGAAATACTTCTCCTGAAAGCCGCTCCCGGCTTTCTGGTAGACCGCATAGAGCGAGTTCACCAGACAGTCGCCGAATGCGTAGGCATAGACGTAGAAGGGCGAATGGATGAAGTGCGGTATATAGGTCCAGAACGTCTCATAGCCCTCGCGCAGCGTGATCGCCGGCCCGAGGCTTTCCACCTGCACCTCCAGCCAGAGTTCGCCGATGCGCTCGGCGGTGAGTTCGCCATTGCGGCGTTCGGCGTGGACGGCGCGCTCGAACTGGTAGAAGGCGATCTGGCGCACCACGGTGTTGATCATGTCCTCGACCTTCTGCGCCAGCATCGCTTTGCGCTCGCGCCGGTCGGTGGTGCGGTCGAGCAGCGAGCGGAAGGTCAGCATCTCGCCGAAGACGGAGGCGGTCTCGGCAAGCGTCAGCGGCGTCGAGGCCATCAGCGCGCCCTGGCCGCCGGCGAGAACCTGATGCACGCCATGGCCGAGCTCATGCGCCAGCACCATCACGTCGCGCGGCTTGCCCATATAGTTGAGCAGCACATAGGGATGGGCCGAAGGCACGGTGGGATGGGCGAAGGCGCCCGGCGCCTTGCCCGTCCGCACCGGCGCGTCGATCCAGCGCCGGTCGAAGAAGCGGCTCGCAATGTCGGCCATTTCGGGCGCAAAGCCGCGATAGGCGGACAGGACCGTCTCGCGCGCTTCCTCCCAGCCGATCACCGCCTGCGGCGTGTCGGGCAGGGGCGCGTTGCGGTCCCAATGGTTCAGCTTCTCCATGCCGAGCCAGCGTGCCTTCATCGCATAGTAGCGATGCGACAGGCGCGGATAGGCTTCGCGCACGGCGGCCGACAGCGCATCCACGACCTCGCGCTCGACGCGGTTGGCCAGGTGGCGGGAGTCGGCGATGTCCTTGAAGCCACGCCAGCGATCGGAGATTTCCTTGTCCTTGGCGAGCGTATTGGTGATCAGCGTGAAGAGGCGGAGGTTCTGCGCGAAGGTCGCGGCCAGCGCTTCAGCCGCCTTCTGCCGTTCCGCGCCATCGGTGCTCTGGAGCAGGTTGAGCGTCGGCTCCAGCGCCAGTTCCTCGCCGTCCACCTTGAAGCGCAGGCTGGTCATCGTCTCGTCGAACAGCCGGTTCCAGGCACCGCGGCCGGTCACCGACTTTTCATGGAAAAGCTGCTCGACCCGGTCTTCCAGCTGGTAGGGCTTGTCCGCGCGCAGGTCGACGATCCACGGCCGGTAGTGGCCGAAGGACGGATCGGCCTCGAGCGCGGCATCGATCGCCGCGTCGTCGATCCGGTTGAGCTCAAGCGTGAAGAAAAGCAGATGCGCGCCGGCATCCGTCATCTTCTCCTGCGTGTCGCCATAGAGTTTTGCACGCACCGGATCGGAGGTGTCGGTGGCATAGACGAGGCCCGCATAGGACATGATGCGGCCCATCAGTTCCTCAAGCGCCTCATATTCGCGCATGGCGGCGCCCAGCCCGCCCGCGCCGAGTTTGGCTGCCTCCGCGGCCAGATTTCCTTTCCAGCGCTTCTCGAAGGCGAGCGCGTCCGCGGCGGCACGTTCCAGATCGGCCCTGAGCTCCGGTCCGTCCATCGACGGATAGAGGTCGGCGAGATTCCATTCCGGCAAAGCGCCGAGCGAATCGGCCGCCAGCGCCGCACGGCCCTGCGCGGCCGGATGGCGGGTGGTCATTGGATTCATGAAGGGGACCTCACAGGCTCGCAATCATCGAGAAGGCTTCGCTACAAAAGGAAACTTTCACCGGGTTTCTTGAGTCCTTGTTTAGAAGCCTGTGCCAGGATGATCCAGCCCGCCCGAGTTGAAACTGTGCCGATTTTTCGAAAGCGCAATGCCAGTCATTCTTGTCGTCGATGATGATCCGGTCCAGCGCCGGCTGGTGGAGGCGGTGCTCGCCAGGGCCGGCCACGACCTGTTGCTCGTCGACGGCGCCGAAGCGGCCCTTGCCGCCTTCGAGGGTCCGCGCGAGGGCGATATCGGCCTCGTCGTCCTCGACCTCGTCATGCCCGGCATGGACGGGCTCGACATGCTCGCCCAGATGCGCGAGCGCGGCATTGACGTTCCGGTGATCGTCCAGACGGCGCAAGGCAGCATCGAGACGGTGGTGCGCGCCATGCGCGAGGGAGCCTTCGACTTCGTCGTCAAGCCGGTTTCGCCGGAGCGTCTGCAAGGAGCGGTCGCGAGTGCGCTGAAGGTGCATTCGCGTGGCAGCGGGGCACAGAAGGCGCGCCGCACGGGCTCCGGCACGGTGAGCTTTCGCGACCTCGTCATGGCGGGGCCGGCAATGGAGCGCGTGATCGGGCTCGCCCGCAAGGCGGCGGGGTCCAGCATCCCGATCCTCATCGAGGGCGAATCCGGTGTCGGCAAGGAACTGGTGGCGCGCGCGATCCAGGGTGCGGGCGACCGACGCGGCAAGCCTTTCGTGACCGTCAATTGCGGCGCGATCCCCGATAATCTGGTCGAAAGCATCCTGTTCGGGCACGAAAAGGGCGCCTTCACCGGCGCGACCGAGAAGCATGCCGGCAAATTCGTCGAGGCCCATGGCGGCACATTGTTCCTCGATGAGGTCGGCGACCTCCCGCTCGACGTGCAGGTCAAGCTGCTGCGCGCCGTGCAGCACGGCGAGGTCGATCCCGTCGGCGGGCGTGCCACGGTCAAGGTCGACATCCGCCTCATCTCCGCTACCCATCGCGACCTCATCCAGCGGGTGAAGGATGGGCTTTTCCGGGAAGACCTGTTCTACCGGCTGAACGTATTTCCCATCATGGTGCCGCCGCTGCGGGACCGACGCGAGGACATCCCGATCCTCGTCCAGCATTTCGTCTCGCGGCTCGGCCGTTCGGAAACGGCAGGGCGGGTGCGGGGGATTTCCGCCAAGGCGCTCGCCATGCTGTCGTCCTATGACTGGCCGGGCAATATCCGCCAGCTGGAGAACGCCGTCTTCCGCGCCATCGTCCTTTGCGAGAGCGATGTGCTCACGCTCGACGATTTTCCGCAGATACGCACGCAGATCGATGGCTTCGGGCTGGTGGATGCGTCATCGCCGCGCCGACCCGTTGCAGAGCCCCGCATACCGGAGCCGCCGCTGCCGGCTCCATCGACGGATTTCGGTACCGTAAGAGCTATCGACGAACGCGGGAATGTGCGCAGCCTGGCCGAGGTCGAGACGGAAATGATCCTACTGGCGATCGAACGCTATCAGGGCCAGATGAGCGAGGTCGCCCGCCGGCTGGGGATCGGCCGCTCCACGCTCTACCGTAAGCTGAAGGACCTCGGCATCGACCCCGAACAGGGGCGCGCCGACAGGATCGCATCGTAGCTTTTTCGTGGCGTCCGGCTTATCCACAGCTGTTTGACCGGCGATCACGCTGTTTACGTTACGATATGTAATTTTACTTGAGCGGCCCGGCGCTTAGCCAGTAAACCTGCGATTTACCAAGGTAATGGGGTCCGCGTTTTCGCCAATATGTCACCACGCCGCTGCCGTAATTGGCGACAATAAGCGGTAGTTAACCATTACGGTGGATAGTCGGGCCTTCATCCAAAAGCCCTGACTGCAGGGACAACAGGCGCCGCGGCGCCCGCCGATTAAGGCCACGGGATTTGAATACACTCGCGCGTTTCAAGTTGGGGGTCGGGGAAATGGGCCGCGGGGGACGAAAGGTCCTTACCGCTCTCGCAGTTTCCATCGGCGTCCTTCTCACGTCGCAGGCGGCCAGCGCGGAAACGCGTTCGCTCAAGCTCTATTTCATCCACACGAAGGAACGTGCGGAGATCGTCTACAAGAAGAACGGCAGGTACGTTCAGAGCGGTCTCAACGAGATCAACCGTTTCCTCCGCGACTGGCGGCGCAATGAGCCTGCCAAGATGGATCCCCGCCTGCTCGACCTGGTCTGGTCCGTCTATCGCGCCACCGGCGCGCGCGACTATATCCACGTTGTGTCCGCCTATCGCTCGCCGGCCACCAACGGCATGCTGCGCAGCCGCAGCTCCGGCGTGGCCGAGAAAAGCCAGCATATGCTGGGCAAGGCAATGGACTTCTACATTCCGGGCGTGCCGCTTTCCAAGCTGCGCCAGACGGCCTTCAAGTTCGAGGGCGGCGGCGTCGGCTACTATCCCAAGTCCGGCTCGCCCTTCGTCCATCTCGATGTCGGCAATGTGCGCGCATGGCCGCGCATGAGCCGCAACGAGCTGCTCGCCCTCTTCCCCGACGGCAAGACCGTGCATCTGCCCGCCGACGGCAAGCCGCTGGCCGGCTATCAGCAGGCCATGGCCGCCTACAAGTCGCGCCAGCGCAGCGGCGCATCCGTCCAGATGGCCTCGGCCGAAGAATCCGGTCCGCGCCGTCGCGGCCTTCTCTCCGCCCTTTTCGGTGGCGGCGGGGCCGACGAGGACGAGGACAATGGCGAGGCGCGCGCCGTGGCCCAGCGCCCCGCGCCGCAGCGTCAGCAGCCAGCCCCGCAGCCCTCCGCTCCCGTTCAGCAGGCGGAGCCGGAGCAGCCGGCGCCTGAAACCATCATCGCGCAGATGCCAGCCCGCGAAGTGCCGCTGCCGCAGCTCGCGCCGCGCCCGAGCATCGATGTCGGTGCGCCGACCGCGCTTGCGGCGCTCGCCCCGGTCGAGAATGCGCCAAGCGCAGGCGTCGCCGCGGCCACTGCCGTCGCCACCGAGGTTGCGCTCAACGTTCCATTGCCGACGCGCCGGCCCAACTACACCGCGCCCGCCGTCGCCATGCCGGACAGCGCGCCGGTTCCGTCGCACTCGCCGGTCGTGCTTGCCGCGGCTGAGCAGGATGCACCAGTGCAGGATACGCCGCAGCGCGACCTGATCGCCGAACTGGCCGGCCAGCAGCCCGCGACATCGCCTTCCGCCACGCTGGCCGCCTATGTGCCGGTGCCGAATGCACGGCCGGGCCGCGACGACGCCTTTGCGCTCGCCGCAGTCATGCGGACCACGCCGTCTCCCGCCGTCGCCAAGGATCCGGTCGCGGTCGAGCAGGCGCGCCTCGACACGAAGGAACGCACGGAACGGCTTGCGCGGCTTGCGTCGGCCCCCTCCGCATCGCCCAAGGCTGCCATCATCGCACGCGGCGGGACGAACCCGTCCGCCGTTGCCGCAGGTGCGGTGCGCACGACTGCCAAGTCGTCCAAGCCGCGTTCGACCGACAGCGAGCAGGAGCGGACGTCGCGTCAGGTACCCGTCCAGCAGGAGATCGCTCGTTGGGCGCTGTCGCGCCAGCCGGTCATCACCAACACAGCCGGAACCAAGGCGCCGTCCTTCGCCTATGACATCGTGCGCACGGCGCCGAAGATGGTCTACACCAACGGCTTCCAGCCGAATGGCAGCGAGCTGGAGGCATCCAGGTTCACCGGCAAGGCGGTCGAGTTCATGTCGGTCGCACGCTTCACGCCCAGGTGAACCCCACGCGCAATCAGACAAAAGGCCGGCTTTTCAGCCGGCCTTTTTATTTGGATTCAGCTTTATTTGGGTTCAGCCGTGGATTGCCGCTGCCGCCCTGGCAAGGGCGGTAATGTCGTCCCACCGTTCTTCGGCGAGCAGCTTGTCGGGTGCGACCCATGAACCGCCGACGCAGACCACATTGGGCAGGCCGAGATAGGTGGCGGCGTTTTCGGCACTGACGCCGCCGGTGGGGCAGAAGCGCAAGCCGGCCAGCGGCGAGGCGAGCGATTTCAGGAAAGCCGCACCGCCGGCCTGGTCGGCCGGAAAGAATTTTGCCAGCGTAAAACCGGCTTCCATGAGAAGCATCATCTCGCCCGGCGTGATGACGCCGGGCAGATAGGGCAGGTCGAACTCCCGCCATGTATCGAGAAGGCTGGCCGTGATGCCGGGGCTGACGATGAAGGCCGCACCTGCCTCGGCGGCTTCCTTGTAGTGTCGCGGATTGAGGATGGTGCCTGCCCCGACCACCGCCTCGGGCACCTCGTCCCGCACGGCACGGATCGCGTCGAGCGCGACCGGCGTGCGCATGGTGATCTCGATCAGTGGCAGGCCGCCGGCGGCGAGCGCCCGCGCCAGCGGAACCGCATGTTCCAGCCTGTCGATCTTGATCACCGGCACGACAGGCTGGCGGCCCAGCAGGGCCAGGAACAGGGCTGACGGATCATCCATTGATTGTCTCCGAAGATGCGCCGCGCACCATGTGCAAATGTCGTGGCCGATGTCCAGCCATGCGCTTCAGGGCGATGTTGTGCGCAGCCAGTTCCACAGGCGCGATATGGCTGCGCCGAGCCACGCCGCCGGGGAAGCGACGCCGATGGCGGCCCCCAACGCGGTTTGCGTCGCCGGGCCGGCAATGCCGTCCGCGGCAAGACCGTGGTCGCGCTGGAAGCGCGTCACAGCGTGTTCGGTCAGGCCGCCGAAGATTCCGTCGCTGGCGAGAGGATAGCCCGCCGCCGTGAGCATTGTCTGCAGCGCGGATACCGCATCGCCACGCATATTGCGGCGCAGGGTGGCGGTGGCGGGGCCGGAAGCGGCAAGGTTGCCCGCATGCCGCCAATAGGCTGCCGCGAGCTTGGTGTCATAGGCATTGGCGCGATAGTTGGGACCATTGTAGCCGCGCGCGAAGGCTGCCCAGTCGCCCTTCGCCAGAGCGTCGGCCAGCCCGGCCTTGGCGATATGGCGCGCCATCAGCCGCGCCTGGCCTGCAGGGCCGCTGCGGGCTTCCGCCACCAGCGCGGCGACATCGGCATAGCCCAGCCAGGCCCAGTGCGCGCCCATCACCTGTCCGAGGCCCCAGGAGGTCGATTCATAGGCCGCCTTCTGCGAGATCGCGGCGGCGCGGCGCAGAAGCGCCCATCTGGCGGCCTGATCCGCCGGATTGCGGATGGCGCCCGCAGCCGGCGAGGACAAGCCGTCACCGCGGGCCTTCGCTTGGGCCGTTCCCGTGAGACGCCGGTCGAAATAGTGACCCTCGAAGCGGATGAGCGGTTCGTCGCGCCCGTCCACCCTGGCGAAGACGCGGCCGCCGGATTCCACTTCCGCGACCGCCAGCAGCGCGGCCGGCGCAATGCCGTTGCTGCGCGCCACGCCGGCGATGATGTCCCTTGTTTCCTGGCTGAACACTGTCTTGCCCTTCCTTTCGCATCCGGCCGGATTTTGCGTGCGGCGGCGGTGGCGGGGATAAAACCTCCGCAACTGCGCATCCCGATGCGCGCAATCGCTCCCTTGCGCGGGGGAGACGGCGGCGCTACCTGCATCCGGTCATGACGGATATCCACAGCCAGAACGGGCCGGTCAGCGTCGTCGCGCTCTATCGCTTCGCGCGCATCGCCGACCCGCAGCGCCTTCGCAGGGACCTTGCCGCGCTCTGCTGCGGGCTCGGCCTGCGCGGCACGCTGCTGGTTGCGCCGGAGGGCATCAACGGCACGCTCGCCGGCACCAGCGAGGCGACGCATCGTCTCGTGGCGTGGCTCGAAGAGGCCGGCATTACCGGCGCCGAAGTGAAGTTCAGCAGTGCCGGCGAAATGCCCTTCCACCGCATGAAGGTACGGTTGAAGCGCGAGATCGTCACCATGGGCGTGCCGGACATCGATCCGGAAGGTGCGGCGGGAACCTATGTGGCGCCGGCAGAATGGAACGCACTCATAGCCGATCCGCAGACCGTCATCATCGACACGCGCAACGACTACGAGGTGGCGCTCGGCACCTTCGAGGGTGCCATTGATCCGCATACTGCGAGCTTCCGCGCCTTTCCCGCCTGGGCGCAGGCCAACAGGCAAATGCTGGAAGGGCGCAAGGTCGCGATGTTCTGCACCGGCGGCATCCGCTGCGAGAAGGCGACCGCCTATATGCGCTCCATCGGGGTCGAAGACGTGTTCCACCTGAAAGGCGGCATCCTCAAATATCTCGAAGATGTCCCCGAATCTGAAAGCCGTTGGCAGGGCGAATGCTTCGTGTTCGACGAACGCGTGTCCGTGCGGCATGGCCTGCAGGAAGGCGATGCCACGCTGTGCCGCGCCTGCCGTCGTCCGCTCACGTCCGCCGACCTGCAATCGCCGCTCTATCACGAGGGGATTTCCTGTGCCGCCTGCCATGACGAGCGGAGCGCGGAGGATCGCGCCCGCTATGCGGAGCGGCAGCGGCAGGTGGAACTCGCCGCCATTCGAGGCGCCGGCCCGCATATCGGCAGCTGATTACATTGTCGAACATTGAAATCGGTGTGATGCCGCCTACGTGAGCAGGGCATCTTGCCGCCCGGCGCGGACCGGCGGTCAACTCCGAGGAGACGCTATTGTTCGACCCCAAGAAACTGCTCGACGAATTGCTGGGCTCGCAGGTGCCGGGCGCCGGCGGCACGGTGCGTGACCGCGCCGGCCAGGCGGTCCAGATGGCCAAGGACAATCCGCTGGCCACGGGCGCGCTGGCCGCGGTGCTTCTCGGCACCGGCACCGGTCGCAAGATCGGCGGCACGGCGCTCAAGCTGGGCGGCCTCGCGGCGGTCGCGGGCCTCGCCTACAAGGCCTACCAGAACTATCAGGCGGGGCAGCAGCCGGGCGCGAACACCGCCGGCCAGCCCGAACTTCTCCCGCCGCCGACCGACACGCCCTTCGATCCGGCTGCCGCGCCGCAGGGCGAGGACGCATTCGCGCTGGCCGTGCTGCGGGCGATGATCGCCGCCGCGCGCGCCGACGGACATATCGATGATGCCGAACGCGGCCATATCGCCGGCAAGCTCAAGCTGTCGGGTATCGGCGGCGAGGCGGAACAGTTCCTGATGGCGGAGCTCGAAAAGCCGGTCGATGTCGACGCCATCGTCGCGGCGGCGCAGACCGAGGCGCAGCGGGCGGAGATCTACACCGCCTCGCGCCTTACCATCGAGCCGCAGACCCGTGCCGAGCGCGGTTATCTCGACATGCTGGCTGGCCGCCTCGGCCTGCCCGACGCGCTGGTCGACCATATCGAGGCGACGGTCAGCGAAGCGAAGGTGTGATCCGCCGAAGCACATGCGGACATGAAGAAGGGCAGCGGAGCGATCCGCTGCCCTTCTTGTTTCAGGCGGCGCTGGCCATTGCCTGCGCGCGCTGGAGGCGGCCGGCTGGCTTCAGCACGCCGCGAGCATTGTCGAGCGCGCCTTCGACGAGTTCCAGCGCGAGGAAGCGATGGCGCTCGAAGGGGCCCGGCATGGCGAGCGCGCCGGTCCTGTCGGCCGAGAAGCCGAAACGCGCATAATAGGGCGCGTCCCCCACCAGCAGGATGGCGCCATGGCCCAGCCGCGCCGCTTCGCCGATCGCATGGCGCATCAGCGCCGAGCCGATGCCGGAAGACTTGATCGACGGATCGACGGCGAGCGGGCCGAGCAGTAAAGCGCGGGATCCGCCATCGCCGAGCGTCACGTCCCAGAGCCGGACGGTGCCGACGAGATTGCCGTCAATGTCGTGTGCGGCGAAGGCGAGGCCGGCCGAGGGGAGCCGGCCGCGCCGCAGCTTCTCGGACGACTTGCGCTTGCGGCCCGGTCCCATGGCGCGGTCGAGCAGCGCTTCGCGGGCAAGGACGTCGCCGGCGGTCTCATCTTCTATGGCAAAGGGGGAGGCAACTCTTTCGACCGACACGCCGCGCGAGCCAGCCGCCGCCCGAAGGACGTCGAAGGGCGCATGCGCCGCCGCCGAACCCTTGTCCCCCGTGGGGAAAAGGTGGGGCGCGAGGTCAGCCGAAAGAGTTGCGAAGCCTGGATATGGGGTTGCGATCGCGTTCATTCAAGGGATCCGTCACAAGCAGCGAAGGGTAGGGGCCACAAGCGAGCCCGTCGCCGGCAGGACATGCCGGCGGCGGATTGTCCGACGGCGGGTTGCCGTCAGATGACGTAGGCCCGAGCGGACGGCGTCCGCTCAGATGACGTAGGAACGAAGCGGCTCGAAGCCGTTGAAGGCGACGGCCGAGTAGGTCGTCGTATAGGCGCCGGTTCCCTCGATCAGCACCTCGTCGCCGATGGTGAGCGAGAGCGGAAGCGGGTAGGGCGTCTTTTCATACATCACGTCGGCGGAGTCGCAGGTCGGGCCGGCGAGCACGCAAGGCGCCTTCTCGTCATTGTCCCTTTCGGTGACGATCGGGTAGCGGATCGCCTCGTCCATCGTCTCGGCCAGACCGCCGAACTTGCCGATGTCGAGATAGACCCAGCGCACATTGTCGTTGTCGGCCTTCTTCGAGATCAGCACGACTTCCGACTTGATGACGCCCGCATTGCCGACCATACCGCGACCCGGCTCGATGATGGTTTCCGGAAGACGGTTGCCGAAATGCTTGCGCAGGGCCGTGAAGATCGCCTGGCCATAGGCCTGGGCGGTCGGCACGTCCTTCAGGTAGCGCGTCGGGAAGCCGCCGCCCATATTGACCATCTTGAGCAGGATGCCCTTCTCGGCCAGCGCCGCGAAGACCATCTTGGCATCGGCCAGCGCCTTATCCCAGGCCTTGAGGTCGGTCTGCTGCGAGCCGACATGGAACGATACGCCATAGGCCTGCAGGCCCAGACGGTGCGCGTGCTGGAGCACGTCGACGGCCATGGCCGGCACGCAGCCGAACTTGCGCGACAGCGGCCATTCCGCACCCTCGCCATCGGTCAGCACGCGGCAGAACACCTTCGCCGCCGGGGCGACGCGGGCGATCTTCTCGACTTCCTCGACGCAGTCGACGGCGAAGAGGCGGATGCCGAGCTCATAGGCGCGCGCAATGTCGCGCTCCTTCTTGATCGTGTTGCCGTAGGAGATGCGATCGGCGGTCGCGCCGGCATCCATCGCCATCTCGATCTCGGCCACAGAAGCCGTGTCGAAGGACGAGCCCAGCGAGGCGAGCAGGCGCAGGATCTCGGGCGCGGGATTGGCCTTCACAGCGTAGTAGATCTTCGAATCCGGCAGGGCCTTCTCGAAGGCGTTGAAATTGTCCCGCACGACGTCGAGGTCGAGCACGAGGCAGGGGCCGCTCGGACGTCGGGTGGCGAGGAAATCGATGATGCGCTGGGTGGCCATTGGTGTCTCCCACGCGGCAAAGCCGCTTCATCTCAAGCTGCCTGTCTTCGGCGCGCGGCCATGGACGGGCGGTGGACAAAGGGCGCGATGCGGTGCGCCAAGGCTCAGCCGGTGGAGTCACCGAACCTCAGAACACGCTTCACGCGGCGATGAGCTTCCGCCTTGCGGCGACAGCTCGCTTTGTCTGCCTTGGCTTGGATGGGAGTTCCCAACCGCACTGCCGGCAATGATGGTGTGCCTCTTCAGTAACCCCGGTCTTTGGACGACCGGAAGAGAACCAGAAAGGCCCGCACCGTCGTTGCTTCAAGGTGTCCTCGGTTCATCGCGGTTGGCCGCTAGACCGACTGGAGGGGTTAGTTCCAGGTACCTTACCGTGCCCCTCACCAAACGAGGGACCGGCGGACACCCACAGGCACGTGCGACTTTGGGCAAGCGCGGATATATGGAGAGTGCCTGTCACAATCAATGCAAATTTTTATTCGCGGCCGAAAAATTTTCGCGACCGCCGCCGCTCGCCAGCGTGCGGCTTGACGCTGGCGCATTGTCGAACAATCATCGACACATCGTTCCCGATTTGCGAACGGTGGAGACGATATGGACACCCTCACAAGAATGCGGGCCTTCATCGATGTGGTTGAAGCGGAAGGGTTTTCCGCTGCCGCGCGCAAGATAGGCCGCTCCAAGGCACTGTTGTCGAAATATGTGCGCGAGCTGGAAGACGAGCTCGGCGCGCTTCTGCTCAACCGCACCACGCGTCAGTTCTCGCTGACCGAAGCCGGCCATACCTATTACAAGCGGGCGCAGGAGATCGTGCGCGAGATCGACAATCTCGCCGATGCGGTTCGCGATTCATCGGGCGATGTAAGGGGGCGGATCAAGCTTTCGGCACCGCGCACGCTTGCCGATGCGGCGGTGGGGCAATCGCTGATCGATTTCGCCATGGCCTATCCTGACATCGTGCTGGAGATCCATCTGGACGACCGCTTCGTCGACCTTGTGGAAGAGGGGTTCGACCTCGCGATCCGCATTTCGCGGCTGGAGAATTCGTCGCTGATCGCGCGGCGCCTGTCGCCGTTCAAGCTCAGGATCTGCGCCGCGCCGTCACTGCTCGAGAAGGAGGGCGTGCCGAAGGCGCCGCAGGATCTGGCGCGCATGCCCTGCATCATCGACACCAACGGACGCTGGCTTTCCAACTGGCCGTTCATGAAGATGGACGGCGAGATGATGAGCGTCGCGGTCTCCGGGCCGATGGAGGTGAACAGTCCGCTGGCGACGCGTGCGGCGGCGATTGCCGGCCTCGGCTTCGCGCCGCTGCCGGACTTCATCGCGCAGCCCGCCATCGAAAGCGGCGAACTGGTTTCCGTGCTGGATGACTGGGTGCCGCGCGGCGGCGGCATATTCGCCGTCTACCCGCACCGGCGCTACCTGCCCGGCAAGGTGCGCGTGCTGGTGGATTTCCTCGCCCAGTGGTTCAAGACATATGAGGCGCAGTAGGTTTATCGGCGTCGGCGGTCCCAATTCCGCCCCGATTCTGCTAAGGATAAGCCGCTGCTTCGCCATCGGAAGGAATTGATCTTGGCCAGGATGCAGACCCTCCCTGCGCTCCTTGCTGCCGGCTTTCTCTGTGCGGCGCCCTTGTCTGCATATGCGCATCCGCATGTCTTCGCGGAAGCGAGCCTGGAAGTGGTCGTCGGTGCCGGGGGCAAGGTCGATTCGCTCGGCCATGTCTGGCGCTTCGACGACCTGTTCTCGTCCACCGTCCTGTTCGAGTTCGACAAGAACAAGGACCTGAAGCTCGACGAGGATGAGTTGCGCAGCGTTGCCGAGACGGTCCACGGGTCGCTCGCCGAATTCGACTATTTCCAGTTCGTCACGCATGACGGCAAGGAGGTGAAGATGCGCGCGCCGGTGCATCTGGTCGCCACCTTCGACGACAATATGCTGACCATCATGTTCGAATCCCAGCCCGAGCAGGAGCTCAAGCTCGACGGCAAGGTGGATTTCGGCGTCTACGACCCGACCTTCTACACCGCCATCGATTTCACCGAGGACGAACTGATGATGGTGCAAGGCCTGCCGGCAGCGTGCACGCGCGCCGTCATCCGTCCCGATCCCGACGAGGCGATCGCGCAGAACCAGCAGACGCTCACCGAGGCGTTCTTCAACGATCCGATGGGCACCGACATGAGCAAGATTTTCGCCACGCGACTGGAAATCAGCTGCGGCGGCCAGGGTTGACGGCCATGAAGAAGACGACTGTACGGATCGTATTCGGACTGCTTGCCGCGACCTATGTCCTGACCCATTTCCTCGGCCACGCGCATGCGCAAAGCTCGCTCGGCATCGGCGCCAATGAGGCGGTGCTGCCGTCCACCGGCATGTTCGCCGGCCTGCTCAACTGGATCAATGTCCACCAGCAGCAATTCTACCGTGCGCTGACGGGCTCGCTGAAATCGATGCGCGACGGCGGCGGCGGGCAGTGGCTTCTCGTCGCGCTTTCCTTCGCCTATGGCGTGTTCCATGCGGCCGGGCCGGGACACGGCAAGGCCGTCATCTCCTCCTATATGCTCGCCAATGAAGTGGCGCTGCGGCGCGGCGTGGTCCTGTCCTTCATCTCTGCATTGTTGCAGGCGGTGACAGCGATCCTCGTGATGACGCTGGTCTATTTCGTGCTGCGCGGCACCGCCATCTCCATGACCGATGCGACGCGGTTCCTCGAAATCGCCAGCTATGCGATGGTGACCGCCTTCGGCCTGTGGCTGCTGTGGCAGAAGGCCGTCCCGCGGCTCGCCGGCGCATTCGGCATGGGGCGAGCGCACAGCCTTTCGGCGGCCGCCGCCCATGCGCATCACCACGACCACGCGGAACATCATCACCACCACGCGCATGGTCCAGGCGAAGTATGTTCGAGTTGCGGCCATTCGCATGCGCCGGATCCGGCGCTGCTTTCGGCACCGGCCTTCAACTGGCGCAGCGCCTGGGCTGCGGTCGCGGCGGTGGGATTGCGCCCCTGCACCGGTGCGCTGATCGTGCTCTCCTTCGCCTTCCTCAACGGGCTGTGGGTGGCCGGGGTCGTCTCCGTCCTTGCCATGGCGGTCGGGACGGCGCTGACCGTCTCCCTGCTGGCGGTGCTCGCGGTGAGTGCGAAGAATGTCGCGGTGCGCTTTGCCGGGGACGGCCGGATGGGCAACCGTATCCATGCCGCGATCGAGATCGGCGGCGCGGCGCTCGTCTTCCTGCTTGGCGTGACGCTGCTGGCCGCGACGATCTGATTACGGCTTGCTGCGCGAGCGCAGCCAGAAGACGGCGAAGAAAGCGAAAATAAACACGATCGCCACGACGCCGGCCGCATAGGGCGACAGCGCGACAGCCGCGCGCATAAGCGAGGGCAGGAAATAGGCGAACAGCAGGAAGCCGGCGAAAATGATCGCCGCGGCGACGATGGTCCTGCTGTTCTCGCTCAATTCCGTTTCCTTCATCGCTGGATCACGCATGGACGTGATCGTGGTCGGCATCGGCGCAGACGCCGAATTCCGGTTCCACCGTGGCATGATCGATCCCGTGCACCTTGGCAAGCCGCTGCTTGATCGCCTTCACGGCGGTCTGCGGATCGGCGCCGTCGTCGAGGCAGGCGTGGAGCGTGGCGAGATTGCGGGTGCCGTCCAATGACCAGACATGCATGTGGTGCACTTCGCGAACCGAGGCTATGTTCGCCGTGAGATCGCCGGCCACGACGTCGCGGTCGATGCGGGAGGGCACGCCTTCGAGCAGCATGTAGCCAGCCTCCCGCACCAGCGACCATGCGCTGCGGAAGAGCAGGATCGCGACGAGCCCCGACAGGATGGGGTCGACCAGCGTCCAGCCGGTCGTGATGATGACCAGTGCCGCCACGAGTGCCGCCACGGAGCCGAGCAGGTCGCCGATCACGTGCAGGATGGCGCCGCGCATGTTGAGGTTTTCGCGGTCGCCGCCATGCAGGACGAAGAAGGCGGCGATATTGACCAGCAGGCCGAGCACCGCGACGGCTAGCATCGGGCCGCCGAGGACGGGAACCGGCTCGTTCAGGCGGTGTATCGCCTCCACGACGATCCACGCGCCGATCAAGAACACGGTGATGCCGTTGGTATAGGCGACCAGAGTCTTGACGCGGTCGAAACCGTAGGTGAGCCGCGCATTCGCGGCGCGGCCGGCAAGCTTGAACGCATACCAGGCAAGCACCAGCGACACCGTGTCGGTGAGCATGTGGCCGGCATCGGCCAGCAGCGCCAGCGAGCCGGTGAGGATACCGCCCACGGCTTCCGCGACCATGAAGCCGCCGGTCAGCAGGGCGGCGATCAGCACCCGGCCGCGATCGTTGCTCCCGTGGCTGTGGCTATGCCCAGAGTGATCGTGTCCCGCATGGCTGTGCGCGGCGTGATCGTGCCCGACATGGGCGTGGTCTGCATGGTCGTGAGGCATTTCTACTGCGCGGCGATGCCGGCCCTCAGCTCTTCAAGCCGTTGCTTCTGGCGGCCATTGGTATCGAAGTTTTCCGGTGATAGCCATGCCTCGAATGCCGCCCGCGCCCGCGGCCATTCGTGGTCCAGCATGGAAAACCATGCAGTGTCGCGGTTCTCGCCCTTCACGATCATGTGCTGGCGGAAGACGCCTTCGAAGGTGAAGCCGAAGCGCAGTGCGGCGCGCTTGGAGGGCGTGTTCGCATTGTTGCACTTCCACTCGAAACGGCGATAGCCGAGATCGTCGAAGGCATGGCGGGCAAACAGGAAAAGCGCTTCCGTCGCCGCCGGCTTGCGCGCCACAATACTGCTCCACAATATATTGCCGATCTCCACCACGCCGTTGGCAGCGTCGATCCGCATGAATGCCTGACGGCCGGCAACCGCACCCGTCGCGCGGTCGATCACGACGAAGAAGAGGGGATCAGTGCTTGCCGCGCTCCGCTCCAGCCACGCCTGAAATGCCGCGCGGTCGACCGGCGCATCCTCGAAGAGCCAACGGAATCGTTCGCCTTCGGCGGTCGAGACGGCAAAGAGGCCGTCGCCATGGCGATGCGGGTCGAGCGGCTCAAGCCGGACATGACGGCCCTCGACCGGCTCGCGATGCGGCTGCGGCCATGGCGACCGGTTCTTCAATTCGTTCATTCTGCTGATCCGTCCTTGCCTATTGCGTGCAGTTTCGGCGCATGAAGCGGCTTGTGGAGTGCCAGGCCGGGACAAAGAAAGCGGCCAGGGCTTTATCGTTAACCTTGCGTTAACGACTTTGCTCCAAACTGAAACAATCGAATCGGCTTCCTCCTCCCAAGACCGATTCAGTCTGGAGCGGCCGCGAATGGCCGCTCTTTTTTGCGCCTGCCCTTGCATGGCGCCGATCCATCTGCAAATTGACGCGGGTTTTCGAGGGAGGTTTCCATGGCCGACAGGATTGCGCTCGTCACGGGCGCGGGGACAGGCATTGGCAAGGCCGCAGCATTGCGCCTTGTCGAAAAGGGCTGGACCACGGTGTTCGTCGGCCGCCGACGCGACAAGCTGGACGAGGCCTGCGCCGGGGCGAGCGATGCGTCGAAGGCGGTCGCCATCGCCTGCGACGTCACGCAGGCCGAGCAGGTCGACGTGCTGTTCGACCGCGTCGAGCGCGAATTCGGCCGGCTCGACCTTCTGTTCAATAATGCCGGCATGGGCGCCAAGGGCGCAACCATCGACGAGATTCCCGTCGATGTGTGGCAGCAGGTTGTCGGCGTGAACCTCACCGGCTCCTTCCTGTGCGCGCGGCGCGCCTTCGGCATGATGCGCAAGCAGAAGCCGATGGGCGGGCGCATCATCAACAATGGCTCGATCTCGGCGCATGCGCCGCGGCCCGGCTCGGTGCCCTATACCACGACCAAGCACGCCGTTACCGGTCTCACCAAGACGCTGGCGCTGGACGGCCGGCCCTATGACATCGCCTGCGGCCAGATCGACATTGGCAATGCGCTCACCGACCTCGCGGCGGGCTTCGCCAAGGGAGTGCCGCAGGCCAACGGCACCATGGCTCCCGAGGCGACCATGGATGTGCGCCGCGTCGCCGATGCGGTGGCCCACATGGCGAGCCTGCCGCTCGATACCAATGTGCTGTTCATGACGGTGATGGCGACCAAGATGCCGTTCGTCGGCCGCGGGTAGCGGCCGCTGAGGGTGGCTGCCAGGGATCAGGCAACCGCGCGGTTTTGCAGGAAGTTGCCCATGCGCTCGATGGCGCGCAAGATGTTCTCCTCCGAATTGGCGTAGGAGAGGCGGATATAGCCTTCGCCGTGCACGCCGAAATCGGGCCCGCCGATCAGTGCCACGCCGGCCTCGTCGAGCAGCGCTGTGGCGAGCTTCTTCGCCTTCCAACCGGTCTCGGAGATGTTGGGGAAGGCGTAGAATGCGCCCTTGGGCGTGATGCAGGTGACGCCCGGCAGGCTGTTCAGCCCCTCCACCACGACCTTGCGGCGGCGGTCGAAGGCGCGCATCATCTTCTCGACATCGTCCTGTGGGCCATCGATGGCGGCGATACCGGCAAATTGCGACGGTGCGTTGACGCATGACCAGCAGTTGACCGCCAGCTTGCGCACCTTGTCGTAAAGCGCGTCGGGCCAGATCGACCAGCCCATGCGCCAGCCGGTCATCGCCCAGGTCTTCGACCAGCCGTTCAGCACGATGAGGCGGTCGCGAATCTCCGGATAGTTCAGCAGCGAGTGATGGGTCTCGCCGTCATAGGTCATCACGTCGTAGATCTCGTCCGACATGATCGCCACCTGCGGGTGCTTTTCGAGCCCCTTCACCAGCTTGTCGATCTCGGCCCTGGGCGTGACGCCGCCGGTCGGGTTGGCCGGTGAATTGAGGATGAGCAGCCGCGTCTGCGGGGTGATGAGCGCGAGCGTCTCCTCGACCGAGAAGGCGAAGCCGTTCGCCTCGCGCATCGGCACGGGCACCGGCCGCGCGCCGGTGAACTCGATCATCGAGCGGTAGATGGGGAAGCCCGGATCCGGGTAGAGGATGTCGACGCCCGGTTCGCCGAACATGACGATCGCGGCATACATCGTCGGCTTGCCACCCGGCATGATCATTACATTCTCGGGCGACACCTCGACGCCGGTGGTCGTGAGGGTGCGCCGGACGACTGCCTCGCGCGCGGCGAGCAGGCCTGTCGCCGGCGTATAGCCGTGATGGCCGTCGCGCAGCGCCTTGATGGCCGCCTCGACGATGTGGTCCGGCGTGCGGAAATCCGGCTGGCCGATGCCCAGATTGACGATATCGCGGCCCTGCTGGGCAAGCGCGGTGGCGCGCGCCAGAACGGCGAAGGCATTCTCCTCGCCGATCCTGTCGAAAGCGGAAATGGTGTGGAGCATCGGACAGCCCTCCTCAGACGGAATTTGGGAGGTGCTATGCCCGAAAAGAGTCCCGTCGTACAGGCCGTGGCGGAACCGTTTTTTGATATGCGCCGGCGTCAGAGAACCTGGCTGAGCTGCATGGCGACAGACATGTCGCCCTCGACCTTCAGCTTGCCCTGCATGAAGGCCATGGTGGGGTTGAGATCGCCGGACATCAGCGATTCCAGATCGTCCTTCGAAAGCTTGATGGTGCAGTCGGCGTCGGCATCCTGCGTGGAGACCTTGGCGCCGTCGATGACGATCACGCCGTCGCCGCCGAGATCGAATTTCACCGACCGGCTGAAATCGGCGCTGCCGGCTTTCGCGGCGATCTTGTCGGCAATTTCCTGAAGCGTCATGTCGATCTCCCGAATTGGTTTGGCATGTACCAATCCCGAAGCCAGGCTTCGGTTCCGGAAGACATGCCCTGGTGGCTGCCGACCCTTTCGGCGCGGTGTGGCATAGCAGTTTATTGACGTTTACGTCAACGTGACTGTGCGCTTGGTGCTTGATCGGTCGTCGCGACATTTGTTATAGGCGATAACATTAGGGAGGATATGCGAATGGCGACGTCATCCGGGGCACCGCTGCGGCCCGTGCACATGGGCAGCATGGCTGTGGGAATCGAGCACGGCGTGGCGGGCGCGCATTACGTCCGCTCCAGCATTCCATTGGGCGAATATCCGCGCACGATCATAGAGAAGCTCGACGACTGGGCCGGCAAGGCGCCCGACCGGACATTGTTCGCCGATCGCGGGCCCGACGGCGCCTGGCGCAGGATGAGCTATGCCGAGGTGCGGGACGCTTCCCGCGCGATTGCGCAGGCATTGCTCGACGCCGGCCTGTCGGCGGAGAGGCCGCTTGTGATCCTGTCGGGCAACAGCCTGGAACATGCGCTGCTGGCGGTTGGCGCGCAGCGGGCGGGCATTCCCTTCTCGCCCGTATCGCCGGCCTATTCGCTGCTGTCGACCGATCATGCGAAGCTACGGCACATATTCGCGCTTCTGACGCCGGGCATGGTGTTCGCCGCCGATGGCGGGCTGTTTCGCGCCGCGATCGAAGCGGTCGTGCCTGCCGGCGTTCAGGTGGTGACGGTTCGCGACCAGCTGCCGGGAAGCAGGTCGTTTACCGAGCTTCTGGCTACCGCGCCGACGCAAGCCGTGGACCGCGCCTATGCGGCGGTCGGTCCCGACACGGTGGCGAAATTCCTCTTCACCTCCGGCTCCACCGGCATGCCGAAGGCAGTCATCAACACGCACCGCATGATCGCCTGCAACCAGGTGATGATCGCCGAGGCGCTGGCCTTCCTGAAGGACGAGCCGCCGGTGCTGGTCGACTGGCTGCCGTGGAACCACACCGCCGGCGGCAACCACAATTTCGGCATCGCGATCCACAATGGCGGCACGCTCTATATCGATGACGGCGTGGCCACGCCCGCCGGCATCGCCCGGACGGTGCGCAATCTGGAGGAGATCGCGCCGACGCTCTATTTCAGCGTGCCCAAGGGCTATGAGATGCTGGCCGAGCATCTCGCGGCCAATGCCCGGCTGCGGGAGAATTTCTTCTCGCGCGTCAAGCTGCTGCAATATGCGGGGGCGGGCCTGTCGCAGCATGTATGGGATGCGCTGGAGCGTCTCGCGGTGGAGACGGTCGGGCACAGGATCATGATGGTCACCGGCTACGGCTCGACGGAGACCGCGCCGTTCGCCTTCACCACCACATGGCCGGTCGACCGGCCGGGCGAGGTGGGGCTGCCGGCCGCCGGGCTGGAGATGAAGCTGGTGCCGGACGGCGAGAAGCTGGAACTGCGCCTGCGCGGGCCCAATGTGACGCCCGGCTATTGGCGCCAGCCCGACAAGACCGCCGAATCCTTCGACGAGGAAGGATTCTATCGCATCGGCGACGCGCTGAAATTCGTCGATCCGGAGGACGTCAACCGCGGCTTCCTTTTCGACGGCCGCGTCTCGGAAGATTTCAAGCTGTCGACCGGGACGTGGGTCAACATGGCCGGCGTGCGTAGTGCCATTGTCCGCGCCTGCGCGCCCTATGTGCGCGATGCGGTGCTGACCGGCCTCAACCGCAACCATATCGGCGCGATGCTGTTCCTCGATGTCGATGCCACGCGCAAGCTCGCTCCCGAACTGGCGGGCGCCAGCGAGGCGGACCTCTCGGAAAGCCCGCTGCTGAGGGCGGAATTGCAGAAGCGGCTGGATACGCTGGCGGCAGGGTCCACGGGGAGCTCCAACCTAGTTGCGCGTGTGGTCGTGATGGGACAGCCGCCGTCGCTAGACAGCGGCGAACTGACCGACAAGGGTTCGATCAACCAGCGAGCGGTGATGGCCGTGCGGGCGCAGCAGGTCGAAGACCTCTATGCCGATCCCGCGCCGGCCCATGTTCTGGTCGCCGCGAAGCCGAAGCGCTGAGATTGGACGGCAGGCAGGAATCCGCTCAGCGCGACGGAGGATTGACGATGCGGTCGAGCAGGTCGAGCAGCAGGTCGCGCTCGGCCATGCCGCCGAGCCGGTCGATCAGCCGCTTCTCATGGTCGTGCCAGACCTTCATCATGCGGTTGACGAAGGCGATGCCCTCGCTGGTCAGATGGAGCGAATGCGAGCGCTTGTCGCCCTCGGCCTTGCGCCGCTCGGCCAGCCCGCGTCTTTCCAGCCCATCCATGAGAGCGACGAAATTCGCCCGCTTGATGCCCAGCTGTTCGGCGACCTCGGTCTGCTTCTGCCCCGGATTGCGTCCGATCAGCGCCAGCACTGAAAATTCGGCCGGCCGCAGCTTCATGCGGCCGAAGGTTTCGTTGAAGTCCTGGAAGACCCAGAGCTGCGCGCGGCGCAGCTTGTATCCCACGATCGCGCCGAGATCAGGCAGATCCGAAGGAAGGGGCGGAACCTCGCTTGCGCGCTGTGTCGTCTTTGCCATGCAGCCTGTTTCCGGTGCCTGTCCTGACGGAGCTGCGGATCGTCTCGCCGCCGCTGACGATCCTTTCGCGCCATGGATGCGGCGAGTCGGCTTGTCCGTCACGGAATCGTTATGTAACAGAACTGATGAAATGACCATGGCCAGCAATGGGAGCAGGGAATGAACGCAACGCAGAATGGGACCGAGAAGCCGGTCATCTGGTCGGTCGACGGGCAGGTCGCGCGGGTGACGCTCAACCGCCCCACCAAGCGCAACGCCATCAGCGATGCGCTCATCGAGGAACTCGACAAGTTCTTCCGCAACATTCCCAAGGGCGTGAAGGTCATCATCATCGACGGCGCCGGCGGCCATTATTGCTCGGGCCTCGACCTGTCGGAGCAGATCCAGCGCGAGGCGCCGGACGTGATGCATCATTCGCGTCACTGGCATGCGCTGATGGACATCGTCCAGTTCAGCGGCATACCGGTCATCTCGGTGCTCGAGGGCGCGGTGATGGGCGGCGGGCTGGAGATCGCCACCTCGACCCATGTGCGCATCGCCGAGCCGGGCACGCGCTATCGCCTGCCGGAAGGCAAGCGCGGCATCTTCGTCGGCGGCGGCGCGACGGTGCGCGTGGCGGGCATCATCGGCCCCGACCGCATGACCGAGATGATGCTGACCGGCCGCGAATACGGCGCCGAGGAAGGCCAGGCGCTCGGCCTGTCGCACTATCTCGTCGGTGCGGGAGAAGGCCGCGCGAAGGCAACTGAGCTTGCCGCCGAGATCGCCGCCAATTCGTCGCTGATCAATTATCTGGTGATCCAGTCGATCGCGCGCATCCACAACATGTCGCACAATGACGGTCTCTATACGGAGAGCCTGAGCGCGGCGCTGTCGCAGACCGGCCCCGACGCGCGGGAAGGGCTTGCGGCGTTTCTGGAGAAGCGGAAGCCGCGCTTCAGCTGAGGCGCGGCTGCGGCTTATCCTCTACGAAGGCATGATCTTCAGCCGCTGCGCCGCCGGCTTTCCAGAAGAGGCGGAAAGCAAGCGGCAGCGTTCATCTACCCGTTCACGGGGAGAAGTGTCCGGCAGGGCGATGGGGGCGGTGCAGACGGTGCCGGTAATGCGCTAGTGTTGGGCCGGCGCTTTCTCGGGCTGTGCCGGGCGTGCCGCGCGGCGCTTGATCGTGTTGTCGCGGATTTCCGATTTCGACAGGAAGTCGACCTGCTCGACCAGCACCTCGTGGATGAGCTTGTCGCCGACGCGCGCATTGACGCCGTCGCGCAGGCCGTTGCGGAAGGCGTCCAGGTCGAGATTGTCGCCGTCCGAGAAGTCGATGACGGGATTGCCGTACAGATAGGTGTAGACGGAATCGATTAATACGGCTTCCGCCGGAATGCTCAGCTTCGCGAGCTTGGCGGCTTCGGCCGTGTAGACCAGCCGGGTGAGGAAATAGCCGTAGATTTCGCCCTGCTTCATCAGCGGGATGGAGATGATCTCGGTCTTCACATAGTCCAGTCCGCCGAAGGCCGGCAGCGGGGCCTTGGCTTCCACCGTATGGCCCTGCGCCGACTGGAATGCATAGATCACCGAGCCGATCGATAGGGCGGCGATCCAGACGGCGGCGATGACGAACTTGATCATCTCAATAGCGGCCGAACTGTCCGGCCGAATAGGTGCCGTCGGCCTCCGAGCGCTGGATCGTGCCCTGCAGCAGGTCGGCGATCTCCTTCACCGCGTTGAGATGGGCGAGGATGGCGGCTTCGTTGGCCTCCAGCTTGGCACGCAGCCGCTCCAGCCCGTCGCGGTGCGTGGCGTCGAGTGCGCCCGGCTCCACGCCCTTCACCGCGCGGTTGAGCTCGTAGAGATAGCGGCTCTTGCGCGTGTTGGACGCCTTGATGTCGAAGTTCACATCCACGCGGATGGCGGCCGTCTCCGTCTCCACGGCCTCTTCGAGCCGGGCGATGATGGCGCCGAGGCTGATGGCCATGCCGGTTTCGGTGGCCGGGGCCGCGGCGGAAGGGACGATCATTGCATGGGCGTTCATTCGGACCTCCCTGTCCTCCTCATCGTGTCACGCCGGTAGCCGGTGCTGCCATGTCGGCGGCGAGGCCGGCGGCGGCCTTGCGTTGCAGTTCCTGCACCAGCGCCGTCGAGAGAAGCGCCTGCTGGTCGCCTGCCGCGCGGGCAGGCCCGTCATTGGCGCCGGCCAGCGGGACCATCCGGTCGCCGTCGCGGTAGCGGTCGGCCAGCAGCCTGTTGGCGATGCCGACGCCGCCGCGCGTCGCAACCGCATCGGCCATATGCTGCGCCAGCATGGACTTCCACATGTCGCCGGCAAAGCCGCCGCCATAGGCCTCGCCGGCCTCTGCCGGCAGCATGGACTGGATGAAGGAGCCGAGCACCATGGCCTCGAATTTCACGAAGGGATCGTTCTTCTCCACCGCGCGCGGTGCAGCGCGAACCTCGGTGGCAACGGGCGAGAAATCGCTTGCGCCTGCCGATGCCGCCGTCCGCGCGGCGACGAGCTTGTCGCGCGCCTCGCGCACTTGCGCGGGATCGGCTGCCCGCAGCACGTCCATCACGATGTCGGTGGGTGGTGAAATCGCCACGCGCCAGTTTCCGCTTCTGTCTTGTCCCGAAAATGCCAGCGAAAGCTTGTGGCAGGCTTACGGGAGCCGTTCACGGCTGCAGATGCTCAGCGCGGCTTCAGGTGGCGCTCGACGATCTCAAGGCGTTCGCGGTCGCCATTGGTCCGCTCGGCGGTGCGGATCGCCTCGCGATAGGCATCCTCGACGATGCCGCGCCGCACATTGGCGGCGTTGACGCGCGTGGCTTCCTGCTCGGCCGCGTCGCGGCTGCGGTCGCGCCGCGTCACGGCGGCGTTGATGCGGCGGTGGTAGACCTCCGGGAACATGGAGGAGAGCGAGCCCGGATCGTCGAAGCGGGCGGCGATCTCGCTGGCTTCGGCCTCGGCCTGCATGGCTGAGGCAACATGGTGGGCGTGGCGCGTCTCATGGAGCGCCTTCAGCTTGTCCTGCAATTTGAGCAGCTTGCCCAGTCGCTTGCTGCGGTCGGTGCTCATATCTCAGCGTCCAATGGTGGTCGGATAGAAGCCGTCGGCGAAGAGGCTCAGCATGTTGCCGATGGACAGGTACATGAGGATCAGCGCACCCGCGATGACGAAGGGGAGCGAGATGAAGTAGACCGGGATCTGCGGCGCCAGCTTGTTGACGAGGCCTGTGCCGATATTCACCAGGATCGCATAGGCGATGAAGGGACTGCCCAGCCGAAGCACTACGAGGAAGGATTCCGACAGCGTGTCGGAAAGGTCCGCCAGCGCCGACTGCGTGTCGAAGGCCGCCGACAAGGGCGCCATCTCGTAGGAGCGGACGAGCGCGAAAAGGATCTGGTGGTGAAAATCCAGCGCGAACAGGACCAGTAGCGCGGAAAAGGAAATGATGCCGCCGAGCGGCGATTGCGGGTCGTTCTCCTCGATGGCGACACCGGGCATGCCGCCATAGCCGACCATCATGGCGATGCCCGAGGCAATGAACTGCATGGCCATCAGATAGAAGCGCGCCATCAGGCCGATCAGCGAGCCGATCAGCAATTCGGAGGCGATGAGCGGCACGAGCACGGCCGGCCGGCGGTCGATGGCGGGCAGGATCGCGTCCCACAGATGGGCGAGCAGCGCCATCGAGACCGCGACCGCGACGAAGAGCCTGATATTGACCGGCACGCGGGCGCTCGACATGCCCGGCATCAGCATGAAGCACGCGCCGATGCGGCAGAAGGCGAGGAAGGCGGCAAGGACGGCACCTTCGACCATCGTGGCGGCCTCAGGAAATGGCGCCGAGAACCCGGATCTCGACGCCCTTGGCGATCTCGACATGGCTCAGCACGGGAAGTGTCGGGAACAGGCGCTCCACGATCATGCGCACATAGGGGCGCGCTTCGGGCGCGGTAACGATGGCGAAGCGCTCGCCGGCATCGAGATGGGTGCGGATGGTCTTCGAGGCTTCCTGACCGAACTCCTCAAGCTGGCGCGGATCGATGTCGAATTCGCGAATTTCGCCCTTGGGGTCGCGCTTGAGCGCCTGATGGAAGGCGAGGTCCCAGCGGTTGCCCATACGCAGGATTTTCAGCGTGCCGGCTTCCGTCAGGTCGCCGCAGATCTGCTGCGCCATGCGGATGCGCACATGCTCCACGATCTGTTCGGTGCGCCGCACATGGGGCGCGATCTCGGCGATCGCCTCGATGATGAGATGCAGGTTGCGAATCGAAACGCGCTCGGCCAGCAGCAGCTTCAGCACCGCCTGAAGGCCGGGATAGGAGATGTGCGAGCTGCATATCTCCTCGGTCAGCTTCTTGTATTCGCCGTCCATCCTGTCGATCAGCGCCTTCATGTCCTTGTAGGAAAGGAGCTGCGGCAGATTGTTGCGGATCACTTCGGAAAGGTGGGTGAGCAGCACCGACATGTTGTCGGCAAAGGCGAACTGCTCGCGCTTCAAATCCTCGGCGAAGGCTTCAGGCACCGAATAGGCGCGCATGCCGAAGGCAGGTTCCTTCACCTCGTCGCCCGGCATGTCGGGCAACTTGCCGCTGCCGAGCAACACCATCAATTCGCCGACGCGCATCTGGTATTCGGCCACGACCGTGCCGTGGATCTTGATCTGATAGCTCTTGGGCGGGATGCTGTAGTCGTCGGTCAGCCGCACCTCGGGCACGACGAAGCCGTACTGGCTGGCGAATTTCTTGCGCATCTTGCCCATGCGGAACGCCAGTTCCTGATGCATGGTCACCAGCTTGGTGGAAAGCTGCTTGCCGATGAGGAGCTCGATTTCCGCCGTCTTCAGCGAATGCTTGATCGAGTTCTTCTCCTCGTCCTCCTTTTCCTGCTTTGCCGATTCCACGACCTCGGCATCCGCCGCTGCCTGACGGTTCTGCCGCATCGGCACGACATAGGCGATGAAGGCCATGGCGCCGCCCAGCACGAAGAAGGGCAGGGCGGGCAGGCCCGGCATCAGGCCGAGGAGCACCAGCAGCAGGGCCGCCACCATCAGCGCGCGCGGATAGGCGCCGAGCTGGCCGAACACCGCCTGGTCGGCCGAGCCGCGCGTGCCGCCCTTGGAAACGAGCAGGCCGGCGGCGAGCGACACGATCAGCGCGGGGATCTGTGTGACGAGGCCGTCGCCGACCGACAGCTTCACGAACACATCGGCCGCCTCGCCGATCTCCATGCCGTGGCGCGCATAGCCGATGGCGATGCCGCCGACGATGTTGACGGCGGTGATGATGAGGCCGGCGATGGCATCGCCGCGCACGAATTTCGACGCACCGTCCATGGAGCCGAAGAAGGAGCTTTCCTCCTCCAGTTCGCGCCGGCGCAGCTGTGCCGTCTTCTCGTCGATCATGCCGGCGGAAAGGTCGGCGTCGATCGACATCTGCTTGCCGGGAATGGCGTCGAGGGTGAAGCGTGCGCCGACCTCGGCGATACGCGTCGCGCCCTTGGTGATGACGATGAAATTCACCACGATGAGGATCAGGAAGACGATCAGGCCGATGACGAAATCGCCGGCCATGACGAGGTTCGAGAAGCCGCCGATCACATAGCCGGCCGCGTTGGTGCCCTCATTGCCGTGCGAGAGGATGATGCGGGTCGTGGCGATGTTGAGCGACAGGCGCAGCATCGTGACGATGAGCAGCACGGTGGGGAAGGAGGAGAAATCGAGCGGCCGCTGGATCCACAGGGCCACCATCAGGATCAGCACGGAAACTGCGATCGAAAAGGCGAGGCCGAGGTCGATCAGGAAGGACGGGATCGGCAGGAACAGGATCGCCAGTATGACGACGATGCCGAGCGCGAAGAAGACGTCGCGTCCGTTTCTGCGCGCCGGCGCGCCCGTGATCGTCTCCGCAATGGCCATGCCGCTCTTCCGCCTGCACGCGGGCGAAACACCCGCTCCCGCAGGCTAGCGGCGCAAGCTTGCGCGAAGGTGCCCTGCGGTGGAGGTCAGAAGCCGTTTTCGATGCGCTGGAAGACGACGGTGGTGAAGGCGTTGATCTGGCCGCCGACGAAGGGGCCGGTGAAGGCGATGACGACGAGGATCGCCACGATCTTCGGCACGAAGGTGAGCGTGATTTCCTGGATCTGCGTGAGCGCCTGGACGAGCGCGATGCCGACGCCGACGATCATCGCAACGGCGACCGCCGGGGCGGATGCCGTCAGCACCGTCCAGATTGCGAACTGGGCGATGTCGAGCGCATCGGCTTCGTTCACGCGGTGGCCGCGCGGATGGTCACGCCCTCCACGACGGGCACTTCCTTGCCGTCCGCCAGCACGGCGATGAGCCCGGTCGAGGTGAGCCGCACCTCCTCGACGACGCCGGTCGTATTGCCGTCCGCCGAGGTGATCTCGCGGCCGATCAGCGCGTCGGCCTGCGACATGGAGGATGCGCGCAGCATCTGGTCGAGCTTGGCGTTCATCTGGACCGACTGCTCGACCTGCGAGAAGGTGGCGAGCTGGGCGACATATTCGGTCGATTCCATCGGCTTGGTCGGGTCCTGGTTCTTCATCTGCGCCACGAGAAGGCGCAGGAAGGACTGGTAGTCGACATTGGCCGTGCCGGCGGAACTGCCCGACTGGGCGGCGCTGGTGCCTGCTGCGGTGGTCGTGTTCACATACATCGTGTCAGCCTCCTGCGGCCATGGCAAGCCTGGGCATCGGGCCCTCCGCGCCGGCATTCTGCATCTTCAGAACGTTTTCCTCGAGCGGATAGAGCGCGCGGATCGCCTTGAGCGCCTCGAAGATCTGCCCCTCGGAAACGAGGCAGTCGACATGCTTGATGCCCGACAGGATCTGGTGGTCGGCAAAGCAGGCCAGAAGCAGTGGCAGCGACTTGCGGAACATGGCGCGCGCCTCATCCGCCGCACCCGGATCGATCAGCAGGATCTGGACGATGAAATAGAGCTGGCGCAGCGGCGTCGATGCGTCCTCGGCCTGCAGGACATGGTTCTCCAGCAGGAAATGCACGTCGTTGAGGACTTCGATCGACACCTTGCGGTCGGCGCGCAGCACCGCGCCGTTGATGTAGAGCTTCTCGTTCGCCCGCAGCGTGATCCGGAGCGTGGATTTCATTGGATTCCGTCGCGGATGATCTGCGAGACCTCGATGAGGCCGTCGAAATTGTCCGAGCGCCCCTGGCGGATCTCCTCGGCCTCGCGAAGGAGCCACAGGCCGATCGAGATCAGGTTGGCGCGCAGGTCGCTCGGCAAGGCGTTTTCCGCGCTGCCGAGATCGTCGATCAGGGAGCGCCAGACGCGGTTGAGGAAATGGATCGCCTCGATGGACTTCAGCGACAGCGGGCCGCTTTCCTGCGCGGCGATCAGCATGTCGATCGAACGCGTCAGAAGTTGCTTCTCGCGATCGCGCGCATCCGCCACGGAGTCGGTCTGAACGTCGGCGTAGGAGAACTGGTACATGTCAATCCGGTCTTGTCACGAGGGGGCGCGGGGCGGGGTTCATGGCAGGTACTTCACGAGGCTGAGCTGGCGAATGCGTGCCGTCAAAGTGTAGGAGGTCTCGATCTGCGCAAGCAGCGTCGATACGCGGTTGGAGACTTCGTAGGGGTCGATGCCGACGAGATCGCTGACATTGCCCTTGAAGATGTCCACCTGCATCTGGAGCCGCTCGCTGGCGGCGGCGATGCGCTGTTCGGAAATGCCGGTGGCGGCCTGCGTGTGGGCGAGGCTGGACGTGGCCTGCCCCATCTTCTCGACCCCGTAGAGCGCGACCTTGGTCAGCGCGCTGTCGCCGATCTGGCCCTCGAAAAGGACGCCGATCACCGAGGCGGCAAGCGCCATCTGCTTGATGCCGTCGCTATTGGCGCTGACCGACGTCGTCTCCGTATCGTTCAGCGTGATGCGGCTGACGATCGCCTGGTCGGTCGCGCTCGACCAGTTGGCGCTCCAGTCGGCCATGAATTGCGGCTCGAGCACATTGGTCAGGAAATCGGTGATGTCGGCGCCGGTCAGGCCGGCGGCCGCGGCGTCGGTATGGGCGAAGCCGAAATGCGTGGCGAAGGCGGTCTCGATCGCCGTGCGCGATGCGGAGCCGGCCGAAAAGTCGGTGATCGGCTTCACGTCAGTGTTCACGCCGGCGAAGATATATTCGCCGTTGAAACTGGTATTGAGGATCGAGGTCATCGAGGTGATGGCGCCCAGTGCCTCGGTGCGGGTCACCTGCGGTTCCACCGACCCGGCCGCCGCGGCGTTCAGCGTCGACAGCAGCGAGCTCGCGGCCGACGAGATCGCGCTCATGCCTTCCTGCGTCGACTTGAGCCGGGAGGCGGCGAGGCCGTTCGTATCGATGATGCCCTTCAGTCGCTCGATATCGCGCTCCAGCGAAATGGAGCGGCCCGTCTGCGCGCCGAGATGCAGGCCGGTGTCGGCGACGCGCTGCGTGACCATCTCCTTCTCGAGCTTGTTGAGCTCGACCTGCATGCGCGTCATCTGGTAGCGCATGGAGTGGGAAATGTTCTGCGTGGAGATGAAGGACGTCTTCATGGCTTACCGGACCGCCTCCAGAAGATTTCCGAACATGGCGTCGATGGCGGCCAGGATGCGCGCGGATGCCTCGTAGCTGTGCTCGAGGTCGAGAAGCAGCGCCATCTCCTCGTCGATATTGACCCCCGTCGCATTGGAGAGGGCCGCATCGGTGCGCAGGTAGAGCGCGCTCTTCGTGTCGGCGGCATTGGAGGCGTTCTGCCTGATCGCCTCGATCCAGCTTACCGAGCTGCTGGTATAGTCGGTCAGGCTGGCGGAGCCGGAAATGCCGGCCGCGGCATCGAAGGCCATCGGTGCGTCGAGCGCATCGAGGAATTTCAGCAATTGATCGCTGAAGCCCGAATTGCCGTCGACATTGGCCTTGTAGTCCGCGCCGTTGGCGCCGCCGTCGCGCAGCAGCGACGGGTTTCCGCCCTGGCGCGAATCGTAGGCGGCATTGATGCCGATCTGCCCGGCAATGCCAGTAGCGAGTACGCCATCCGCCGGAATGTTCGGCGCACCTGACCAGGTAAAAAGGCCGGTCTGGTCGGGCAGGGCGCCGTTGACGTCGCTTTCGGCGAAGGTCGTCACCAGGGCGCGCGCGATCTCGTCCAGTTGCGCCTGCATGCCGGTGGCCACCGTATCGCGCGCCTGCATAAGGGCGGCGATCTTGCCGGAGGCGGTGGTGTTGCCGCCGCTGCCTGCGACGAGCGGCACGCCGTCGACCAGCACGGCATTTCCGGTGGTGCCGGGTGTGTAGGCGACGATCCTGTCGAAGGTGACCGGGCGTGCCACTGTGTCGAACAGCATCGCGCCGGACGAGGTCACCAGCGCCATGTCGTTGTTGGCGCGCGAGACCACCGAGACCGGCACATATTCGGAGATTTTCTTCAGCAGCGCATCGCGCTTGTCTAGCGCATCGTTGACATCGCGGCCCTGGCGCGTGCCGGCGACGATGTCGCGGTTGAGCTGCTCGAAGTCCGCGAGCAGCGTATTGAGCTCGCTGACGGTCGTCTCCAGCTGGGAATCGACATCGGCCCGGAAGGACTGGATCTGCGACGTGCCATTGTTCAGCGTCTGCACCATCTGGCGCGCTGCCTCGACGGCGTTCTCCGCCAGCGTGCCGTTGGAAGGCGAGGCGGAGTAGACCTGTAGCGCCTGCTGGAACTTGCCCAGCCAGGTGGCGGGCGAATTGGCATTGTCCGTGCCGTTTACCGACAGGCTGAGCTGATTGACGGAATCGAGCAGGGTCTGCTGTGCCGACAGGCCGGAGAGTGCGGCAAGGTTCTGCCGGAACAGGGCGTCGCTCGCCGCACGCTGGATCTGCGCGACGCGCGCGCCGTTCGCCGTGGAGACGAGGACGGCGCTGCGGCGCGCATAATCGGGATTGTTGGCCTCCGAAACATTGCGGGAAACCACGCTCGTCTGACGCGACGTATTGAGAAGCGCGTTCTGCGCGATGCTCAGTGCGGAGGTCAGCGACATTTCATATCAATCCCTGGCCGTTGCCGGCCTGATTACCTCTTCAGGTTGACAAGCACGTCCATCAGTTCGGAGCCGGTCTGGAACACTTTCGAGTTGGCGGTGTAGCTGCGCTGGGACTCGATCATGTTGGTCAGTTCGGTTGCGATATCGACGTTGGAGTTTTCCAGCGCGCTGGAGACGACCGAGCCGAAGCCGCTTTCGTTCGCGAAGCCGATCCGCACGGCGCCGGATTCGGCGCTTGCCGAGAAGACGTTTCCGGGCAGCGATGTCATCATGTCGGGCGAGGTGACGGTGGCCAGCGGGATGCGGTAGAGCGAACGGTAGGAACCGTCGTCATAGAGGCCGTAGACGGTGCCGTCGCCGCTGATCTCGACCGATTCCAGTGCGCTGGGCGGATTGCCGTTGGCGCCGACGTCGAACAGCTCGTAGGGGCTGTCGAGCTGGGTCATGCCCGAAAGGTCGAGATCCATGCTCTGGCCGCCGGGGATGGCGATCGTCATGGAATTGTTGGCGCCGGTGAGTTGGCCCGTGGTGCCGTCGAAGCTGAGCGTCTGCGTGCCGACCGGGCCGGCGGAATAGGGGAAGCCGCCGGATGCGCTCGCCGTCGAACGGTCGAAGGCGGTGACCTCCCAACTATTGGCGCCGGTCTTGGTGAAATAGAGGTCGAGCAGCTTCTGGCCGCCCAGATCGTCGACCACGACGATCGAGCTCTTGGAGCTGTAGGTGGAGCCGGCCACATTGTCGGACGGAAGCGATCCGGCGGCGACGTCGGTCGCGCCGGCCGGCAGGTTGGCGGCGAAGAGGCCGGCCGTGGTGGGTGTGGCGCGCAGGCCGGTGCTCGACACCGTGACCGGCTCGAGACCCTCGAAGCCGTTAGCAGTGACGGTGGGCTCGCCATTGGCGGTGCTGTAGCCGAGAAGCTGGAAGCCGGCGGCGTTGACCAGCCTTCCATTGCCGTCCGGCACGAAGTTGCCGGCGCGGGTCATGAAGATCGATCCGCTGGCATCCTGGACGATGAACATGCCATTGCCGTCAATGGCGAGATCGGTCGCCGAGGTCGTCGGCTGGATGATGCCGGTCGTGGTGACCGAGCGCTGCGTGGTGGCGTTGACGCCGCCGGACACATAGCTGCCGCCCGTTTGCGGCATGACCAGCGAGGAGAATTCCGCGCGCGCCCGCTTGTAGCCGGTGGTGCCTGAATTGGCGATATTATCGGCGACCGTTCCAAGACGGCTGGCCTGCGCGTTCATGCCGGCAACGCCGGTGCGCATCATTCCGTAGAGGCTCATCCATCAAACTCCCGATGTTCCGTTCGAGGAGGGAGGATAGGCGAGGTGACTTGTGCGAGGCTGTCGTCGGTGGGCATCCGCCGGACGGCGCGGCACGGGTCGCCGGCCTGCTGTTCAGACAACCAGCCGGTAGCCGAGGAAGCGCTTCGAATCTACCGGGTCGAAGCCGAGGCGCTCGCGCAGCTTCTTGCGCAGCTTGCTGATATGGCTTTCCACGACGTTTTCCTCGACCTCGTCGTCGAAGACGCCGTAAATCGCGTTGAAGACCTGGGTCTTGGTGACGCGGCGGCCGCTATTGCTCGCGAGATATTCGAGGATGCGACGTTCGCGGCGCGGCAGCGGCATGGGCTCGCCATCGATCTCGGGGTCGCGGCCATCGGCGAAGATCCGCATCGGGCCGACCTGCGTGTGGGCGGCCTGGTCGCTGGCGCGGCGGCGGATCGCCGAGATGCGTGCGAGGATCTCGCGGATGTGCACGGGCTTGCGGATGACATCATCCACGCCGGCATCGAAAAGACGCAGCGTGTTGTCGAGGGAATGCTGCTCGCTCAGTGCGATCACCGGTGCGCCGGTGAGGTCACGCAGGCGCCGCGGTGACACCGCATTCTGGTCGCATTCGCCGATGAGGAAGGCCTGCACCGATTTCAGGTCGCCTTCCGGGGCGTTCTCCACCCAGGTGCCGAACTCCTCACTGCGAAAGCCTGCGCTGACGACGCCCTCTCGCCCGAAAAGCGAGTGGTAGCCCTCTTTTACCAAGTCACGCTCATCCACGATCACGATCATCGACCCGCCCCCGAATCAACTAAAATGTCGATCTGCAACAAGGCGTATCCGCTGTGGGGTTTCCCCCACAACACCGAGATCTGATGGGTCAGAAATAGGGTATCGCCGAAAATGGCTGGCGCGGGATCAGGACACGGCCGTCACCCGCAGAAATCGCGTGCTCCGGGCGTCCATTTCCCGAAGCCGGTTGCAACCATATTGGCGATCACCTTGCAGACATAGCGCTTCTGCGCCGGGTCGTTGTTCGGCCCGGCATGATAGCGCGCGACGGCCAGAGACCAGCTTTCATGGCGGCCCTTGAGGTCGCGCAGGAAACGCGCGGCGTAGTCGACATTGCGCGCCGGGTCGAGCATGTCGCGTACCCCTTTGAAGGCATCTGCGTGATAGTGATGGTTGATCTGCATGCAGCCGAGATCGATGAGCCGGGCGCCGCTGCGCTTGGCCTGTTCGAAGGCCGCGACGGCCTCATTCGCCGTGGCTGGGAAGACCGGCTTGCCGTCGATGTTCATGGCGTTGGGGCTGAGGCTGCCGCGGCGTCCGGTTTCGGTCAGGCCGACCGCGTAGAGGATGCCGGTCGGAATGCCGTATTTGCGCGATGCCTCGACCATGCGGGCCTCGCAGACCGAAGCGGGCGACGCGGCCTCAGATATAGAGGCTGCCGCCGGAAGCAACATCGCCGCCAGTACCAGCCGCAGGACCTTGCCTGTCACGCGCAGCCTCATTGTCCTGTCCCCTGTCCATGCCGCCGGAACGCCGCTCGCCGGCATCGCTCCCATGATTGTCCTGGCCGGCGAAACCGCCCGGCTGGTTGCGCGCCTCGGCATTAGTGCCGCCGGCGGAGTGACTTTGCTGCACCGTCACGCGGTCGATGTCGAAGCCCATGCCACGCAGCGCCTGGACGATCTGATCGCTGTCGGCCGTCATCTTGTGGCGGGCTTCGGCGGTCTCGACCTGGAGGTCCACAGCGATCCTTTCGCCATCGACCGTCAGCCGCGCGGTGACGAGGCCGAGCTCGGCAGGCTGCAACTGGATCTTGAGGGTCTGGAGCGTGAGCGGCGCGGCCGGCTTCGCCGCATGGGCGGCCAGGGCAGCCTCATGGAGCGCCTGTGGCGGGGCGGCCTCGCTGGCCAGCGCTGCCACAAAGGCTGTCGCGGTCGGGGACATCGGCAAGGAGGCGGCAGGCGTGACGGCCGTCGGCAGCACCGTCACCCGGCCCGCCAGAGGTTCGACGGTCTGGGCGCCGGTGGGTGCGGGCGGTGCGCGCTCTTCGCGCGGCGCTTCGGCGCCTGCCTTCGGGGCAGGGCGGCTGCCATCGTCAATGCGCTGCGGGCCAATGTCGGCGCGTTGCGGGGCGGCTTCCTGCATGGCGGCCCGTGCCGGCGGCGTGGCGCGCTCAGGGGCCGGAGGAGTGTTGCGCGGCTGCTGGTCGTTCGCGGCGGCTCTCGCGGGAGCAACGCTCATTTCCGCTGCCTGCCAATATGTCTTGCCCTTGGCCGGGAAGTCGGCTTTCGCGTCCGGCAGAGGGCCAGCGGTTGATGTTTCCGCTTCGGGGCTATTTTCCGTAGCAGGATCGGCAGCGTCCGCTGTGCGGACCGCCGCTACGCGGCGTGGTTCGATGATCGGCGCCGCCTGAGCAAGAACGACAGCGGCGGTGGGCTCTTCATGATGCTGCTCGGGGGCGTCCGCGTGGAGATCGGGGAGGATGTCGTCGGCGGCCTCGGCTGCTGCGCCCTCGTCATCCGGCACGCCACGCGGGGTCTGCCCGTCGATGCCCAAGGAAGCCACTGCGCTGGAGGCAACCGCCATCGCCTGCCTTTCGGTGACGGGATCGGCGGCGTTGGTGTCTGTCTTTACCTGCGCCGGCGCGGGGTCGGGAAAAGCGGCTTTCGGTTCGCCCGTTACATCGTGCCTGTCGGACATTGCTGCTTCAGGGAGGGCAGTGCGGCTAAAAATAGCCTGCCGGCCGGAGGGGCCATTGGTATGCGAGATGTCGATTTCCGGTTCCTCCGGCTTACCTGCATCATCGGCTATCGCGATGCCGGGTCTTTCTTTTTCATCGGGCTGCGCCGACAGTCCGGATGCCGTCATGCGGGCAAGCGCCGCGTTGAGCCTATCCTGGCCGATGTGCTCCACCGGATAGGTGGCGCGTGCGTCGGGTGCCACGTCGAGCAGGACGGCCAATTGCGAAACAGTCCCACCATGGGCGGCTGCTTCGTGGTGCGCGGTATCGCCGATGCGAAGCCCGGGCGTTTCGATCGCATCCGTGCTGCCGGGATGGGCGGGTTGAACACGAGACGGCCCGCCGGCGCCGCCATGCGGCTTCGGCTTGCCGAGCGCCTGACTGAATTGATCCGCTCCGCCGGTCGATGCCTTTCCGCTGACAGCCGCCACCATGGTGTGCCCAGCGCGCGAAACGAGGGTCGGGATCGTGCTCAATTCCGCTTCTCCCGGAGCAGCTGATCGATGGCTTCGAGGCGCTTGCGCGCGTCGGTGAGCATCGGATTTTGCGGCGTCTCGTCCCCAGCTGGTGCAATCTCTACGCTGGCCACGGGTGCCGAAGCGGGCAGCGGGGCGGGTACCTCCTCGCTTGCGGCGAGGTCGGAAGCCGGCGGGCGCGTCACCTCACCGGCGATCGACAGCGCCGCATCGAGAAGGCGGCGATCATTGGCCGACAGGCGGCTGCGGTCGACATCCGAAAGGCGCTCCTTCACGTCGCCCACCTTGTCCGAGGTGATGGCCGCCAGGCTCTCATAGAGGATGGTGCGCGGATCCGGCTGCGCCTCTTCGTCGAAGGCGGCAAGGCCCTGCTGCGCGAAGTCGACGAGGTTGCGGTAATCCTCGAGCGCGGCGCTGCGGGCGATGCGCAGGTAGATGACCTGCGATTGCGCCGGCCGCATCTGGGCGATCACCTCGGCCGTCGTCTTCAGGTCGATCTTGTCGCGGAGCTGGAGGACGCCGGCAAGGAAGCTGTCGGCGAACTGGCTGGCATAGGGCGAGCGGATGAAGCGGCGCGTATATTGCTCGGCCGCGCGGATGAAGCGCTCGGCATTGCCCTGCTGGGTGGCGAGCGCGATCGTCCGCCGCAATGCGGCCTCCTCGATCAGCGTGCCTGGGGCGAGCAGCCGGGCCGTGTCGAAATTCGCATAGCCGTCCGCGGGTCGCTCGGCGGCGTTGACCGAGCCCTTCACCAGCGCGACGAAGGCGCCGACATCCGGCGTCAGGAGGAGCGGGTCGACCTCGGCCAGAGTCGCGAGCGCACGGCCGGAATTGCCTCGCAGATATTCGACCACGCCGCTGCCGATGCGCTTGTCGGCATCGTTGAGTTCGAGGCGCGACAGCGTGGCCGCGATGGTGGCGGGGTTGCCGCCGCTCATGCCGTAGACCAGCAGGGCGTTGAAATTGCCCCTGTCGGCGAAATCTTCGGCGGTGCTGGCGCGCAGCCGCGCGTCGATCATTTCAAGCGCCTTGCGCTGCATCGGCAGCACGGCATGGTCGCCATCGGCCAGCCGGTCCTGGATCGTCTGGAGCGAGCGGATCATCTGGCCGGGGGAGAGTTCGGTCTCGGCCCCGGCCGCAGTGCCGGCAAGGCACAGCAGTGCCGCCAGGATGCCGCCGCGCCACGCAGAGGATGCGCGGCTCATCCGGCCGTCTCCAGCAGGATCTCGATGCGGCGGTTGACGCTCGCAAGGGGATCGCCGGGCAATTTCAGCTTGCGGTCGGCGAAGCCGGTGACGCTCGAAATACGCTTCTCGTCCAGTCCGCCGCGTACCAGCATGTAATAGGCGGCGTGGGCGCGCGCGGTCGAAAGACGCCAATTGTCATAGCCATTGCCGGCGAAGGGACGGCCGTCGGTGTGGCCGCCGATCCTGACGGCGCCATCATGCTCGCTGAGCAGGCGGCCGATCTTCTCCATGGCCAGAACGAGGTCGCGGCGCGGCACGGCGGAGCCGATCTCGAACATGCCCTGCGAAATATCGTCGGCGATGGAGATGGTGACGCCCGTATCGGCAGGCACGACGGTGATGCCGCGCAGGTCCATCTCGTTCCTGAACGCCGCCGCAAGCTCGCGGCGGACCTCCTGCGCCAGTTTCTCGTTCGGTTCCGCCTTGGCCGGCTCGGCTGCGGGTTCACCGGCGGCCGCCGCTTCCTGCGTCGCGGCGGGCGGCTTCATGGCGAAAGGGTCTTCATCATTGAGCTCGGCCACGTCGCCGGTAGCGGCGCGTTTCGGCGGCGTGCCGGTCTTTTCAGGCACGCCCTCGCGTTCGACCGGGCCTTCCGTGTGGGCGACTTCGGTCGTGTCGCCGAGGCTGGAGGGCTGCTCGACCTGGCTCGACCAGAAATCTGGCGCGAACGGGTCGCGATAGGATTCGCCGCCCGATGCACCCGTTGCCGGTCCCGCATCCTGTGCGCCGCCATCGCCCTTGCTGCTGACATTCTGCATCGCGCCCGTAGCCTGGGCGATCTCCGCCAGAACCGCATAGGGGTCGTCGAAGAGGTTCCTGTCGCTGTGCTCCGACACTTCCGCCATGGCCGTGGCTTCCATGTTGCGGGACGGGCCCGAGACGGACTGGTCGCGAGTGCTTTCCACGTCGGGGGCGAGTTCGCTGGCGCGGTTGCCGCTCGATTCCACCGGCGGTCCGTCGCCGATATCGTCGATGCCCTTGCTGCTGGTGGTGCGGTCGATCAGCTTGACCGGGTTGAAATAGCTCGCCACCGAGGCGCGCGTCTGCTCGTTGGCGGCATTGATAAGCCACATGACGAGGAAGAAGCACATCATGGCGGTCATGAAATCGGCGAAGGCGATCTTCCAGGCGCCGCCGTGATGGCCTTCGTCCTCGTCGTCGCCGCCGCGGCGCACGATGATGATCTCGTGGCGGCCTTCCTCTCCGGCTCCGGGCATCAGGCGATTACCTCCGCCAGCGCGGACGACCATTCGGCCAGCCGCGTTTCCATCACCGTCTGGTCGATGGCGACCGAGAGGTCCAGCCCATCGGCCTCGACGATCTCGGCGCGTTCGGCATGGACGCCGAGGGCGGAGCCGAGCGTCTCGCGCAACGATGCGGGCGCGCGGACCACGATGCGGCTCGCCTCGCGGTCGGCCAGCATCGCGGTCAAGGACGCCGTCAGGGCGGCCACGCCGCGGCTCTTGATGTCGTCGCTGAGCACGCCGCCGAGGATGCGGGCCACCGTGCCTGTGGTCACCGCGACGAGCTTTGCCTCGACCTCATCCAGACGGGCGACGAAAGCGGCGGCGGCCTCGGCGCCGAGTTGGGCGCGCAACTGGTCGATTTGGGCCGTGTGGCTTTCCGCCTGCGCGGCCATTGCAAGCATGTGCTCCTGCATCAGCCGTTCAGCCAGCGCGTCCTCGGCCTTGCTGATCTCCGCCCGGATCAATTCCGGATCGGGTTCGACAGGCGGCGGCACGGGTGCTGCTTCCTCCCGCTCGACGGGCTCGATCCCGGCCAGTTCGGACATGCTCCGGGCATGGATGATGCCGAAATCCGGCAGGACGTCTGCAAGCGCCAGCGCCATCAGCCGGCCTCCTGCCGCGCCCATTTGCGCAGGATCTGCGCAGTCCGTTCCTCATTGAGGTCGACCATGCGGGCAAGGCGGTCCTGCGGGGCGGGCCTGATGCGCTTGCGGATGTCCTCGACACCCGAGGACAGGCCGTCGTCGAACATGTCGAGGCCGGCCGCTCCATCCTGCGTGCCATCCGCCAGGGCGGCGCGGCCGTCGGGCTGCGGCAGCGAGCGCTGCACGTCGTCGAAGCTGGGCCCGCCGGCCACGGCCGGCTGCGCGGTCAGGGCTGCGGTCATCGGCCGCAGCCCGAACCAGGTGACGAGGAAGACGACGAGGACGAAAGCCGCCGCATTGATCATCGTGCCCGTATGGCGGCCGACCGATTCAAGCAGGCCCGGCCCGGCCTCCGCCGCGTCGAGATCGTCGATGAACTCCACAGCCGAGACATTGATCATGTCGCCGCGCGCTTCCGTCAGGCCGGATGCCGATGCGACGAGCTGGCGGATCGCCGCGACGCGTTCCTCGACCTGTGCGGCAGTGGCGTCGGGACCGAGGATCGCGGCCAGCCGTCGCTGATTGACGACAACGGCGATCGACAGTTTCGAAATCTCATAGCCGTTGGAAACGGTGGCGATGCGTCGTGAATTCAGCTCATAATTGGTCGTCTCCTCGCGTCGCTCGCGCTGCTCCGAGGATTGGGGACCGTCCGCCTGCGCATCCGGCGTCGGATTGGGCAGGTTCTGCTCGACAGTGGTGGGCGTGGCGGTAGAGCGCTGGCTGGCGCTGTCGTTGGAACGGACCACCTGGACCGAACGCTCGACGCGCGAGTCGGGATCGAAGATGGTCTCGTCCACCTGCTTGCGGTCCGTATTGACGTCGGCGCGCACGCTGGCGCGGAAATTGTCCGCGCCCAGATAGGGCGCCAGCGCGCGGCGGATATTTTCCTCGATGCTCGCCTCGACCTGCTGTTCCACGCCCATCGTGGTGGCAAAGGAGCTGTTGGTGGGATCGGTGCCGGCGGCGAGCAGCTTGCCGCTGGAATCGAGCACCGTCACATTGTCGGCGGCGAGACCCGGCACGGCGGCCGCGACGAGCTGGCGGATGGAATTGGCGGCGCGCTGCCCCTCACCGCTGCTGGCGCGGATGACGACGGAAGCGGACGGCTGCTGTTCCTCGCGCCGGAAGGAGGCGCGCTCCTGCATGACGATATGCACGCGTGCCGCGCGGATGCCGGCGATGGACTGGATGGTGCGGGCGATCTCGCCCTCCAGCGCGCGCACGCGCGTCACCTGCTGCATGAAGGTGGTGAGGCCGAGCGAGCCGATCTTGTCGAACAGTTCGTAGCCGGCATTGGTGCTTGTCGGCAGGCCCTTTTCGGCGAGCAGCATGCGCGCCTGCGCGGTCTTGCCGGTGGAAACGAGCACGGTCGTGCCGTCCGAGGCCACGTCGAAGGCGATGCCTGCCTCGCCGAGCACCATGCCGATCTGGTTCACGTCGGAGCGTTCGAGGCCGACATAGAGCGTCTCGTAGGCCGGCTTGTTGAGATAGATCGCGCCGGTGATGATGACGGCCATGACCAGCGCGGCCACGCCGCCCATGATGGCGAGCTTCTGCGGCCCGAAGGCGCGCAAGTTCTCGATGATCCGCTGGATCTGCTCCGGCACGTGGCAAGCTCCTGCAATGAACGCAGATAAGGCGATGCGCGAGCCTAGCCGCCGAAGCTTGTGCGAAAATGAAACGGGCCGCGCGATGCGCGGCCCGTTTCAGGGAAAGCCGGGTTCTTAGGAGCGGAAGAGCGACAGGATGTTCTGCGTCGTGGAATTTGCGATCGACAGCGCCTGGATGCCAAGCTGCTGCTGGACCTGCAGCGCCTGCAGCCGGGTGGATTCCTCGCTCATGTCGGCATCGACCAGCTGCCCGACGCCGCGCTCGATGGAGTCCATCAGGCTGGAGGTGAACTGCTTCTGCATGTCGAGGCGCGACTTCACCGCGCCGAGCTCGGATGCGGCGACGGTCACCAGGTTCAGCATCTTGTCGATGCTGGAGATGAAGAAGTCGAGCTGTGCATTATTGGCGTTGGAGACGTCGATGTCGGCGATGTCGGCATAGCTGCCATTGTCGTAGGCGACCGCATCGGAGACGACCAGCGTCGATGTCGTGGCGTCGGTATTGTGCGTGATCTCAACCCCGGTGCCGTTGGCAGCGACGGTGACCGTGCCGGTAGGCACATTCGCGGCCCTCAGAGCGGAATTGACCACGGTCGCCATTTCGGTGGCGTTGGCGATGGTGCCGCTGGTGACGCCGAGCACGTCGTTGACGATGTCCTTGTCGATGGCGGCTTCGTAGGTGGTGCCGTCGATGATGAGGCTGAAGGTGATCTTGGCGTCGCCCTGCAGGGTCACGCCGCCGGTCATGTCGCCGAAGAGGGTGACCTGGGCGGGCGCGCCGCCGCCGGTGCCGGCGGCCATCTGGTTGTTCTGGAGGCTGCCGTCCGAGGTCAGCGTATTGGTGCGGCCGTCGAGCAGGCCGGCACCGGTGGCGCTGGCGTCGAAAAGGGCGACCTGCGTGACGTCGATGTCGATCGTGCCGACATTGATCGATCCGTCATTGCCGCGGCTGAAGGAGGCGACGATCTGCTGGGTGGCTTCGAAGCCGGCCTCGCTGGAATCGATGGAGAGCCAGCTGGGACCGGAAAAGGTCGCGCTGGTGGCGCTGCCGCGAAGCTGCTCCAGCAACTGCTCGATGTTGCTCTGGATCTTCTGCTTGTCGAGGCCGGGCTGCTTCGCAGAAAGGACGTTCTTCTTGATCTCGTCGATGACGTTGATCGTGTCGTTCATCGCCGTGTAGGTGACGTCGACGCGGCTTGCGCCGAGACCGAGCGCATCCTGTACCGTGGAGAGCGCCTTGTTGTCGGAGCGCATCGTCGTGGCGATGGACCAGTAGGCTGCGTTGTCGGATGCTTGCGAGACGCGCAGGCCGGTGGAGATGCGGGTCTGTGTGGTTTCGAGCGCCTTGTTTGTCGCGGTGAGCGACTGCAGCGCCGTCATGGCGGACGGATTTGTCATCAGACTGGTCAAGGCGCTATCCCCTCGATTTGTTCACACGGAACCTTGGTTAACCATACCTATGCAGACATGGTTAAAGGTCGGTAAATTTCTTCGAAGCGCCGTTCGTTCTTGACCGTGAGCCGAATAAAAAAGCCGCGTCGCTGCTGCGACGCGGCTTTCTGTTCCTGCTGTCGCGGCGGAATTATCCGCCGGGGACGCTCTTAGCGGAAGAGCGACAGGATGTTCTGGGTGTTCGAGTTGGCGATCGACAGCGCCTGGATGCCGAGCTGCTGCTGGACCTGAAGGGCCGACAGGCGAGCCGATTCCTTGCTCATGTCGGCATCGACCAGCTGGCCGACGCCACGCTCGATCGCATCGGTCAGCTTGGACGAGAAGTCCTTCTGCATGTCGATGCGGCTCTTGATAGCACCCATGTCGGCAGCAGCGGTCGCCATCTTGGCGAGCTGCTTGTCGACGCCCGAGATCAGTTCGTCGAGATCGGCGCCCGGAGCGGTGATGTCGATGTCGCCGATTGCGGCATAACCGGCTTCGTCGACTGCCACTGCATCCGAGACCGCCAGCGTGTCGGTCGCTGCCACGCCGCGGGCGTTGGTCAGCTCAACCGCATTGCCATTGACGGCGGCAGTAACGTCCGAGCTGGTGAGGCCGGCATTGCTGAGCGCGCGGTTGAGGACGGTGACCATGGCGTCGGCATCGGCGATCACGCCGTCCGTGCTGTTCAGCGCGTCGTCGACCGTCTTCTTGTCGATGGTGATCTTGCTGGTTTCGCCATTCACCGACAGGTTGAAGCTGATCTTCGCGTCGCCATCCAGCGTCACGCCGCCCGAAACGTCGCCGAATACCGAGACGACTGCTGCGTCGGTTGTATCACCTGCAGCCTGGCCGCCCGCCAGTCCGCCATTTGCCGTCATATCGACTGCGGCCTGTTCGTCGAGGATGCCCGTCTTGGTGCCGGCGGTCTGGGTGTCGAAGAGGACCACGCCGCTGACGTCCACCTGAGTGGTGCCGACGGAGACGTTGTTGTTGGCGTCACGGGTGAAGGACGAGACGAGGCTTGCGGAACCCGCGCCGGCGGCGCTCTGGTCGTTCGTCAGCCAGTTCTGGCCGTTGAAGGACGAAGCGGTCGCGGTGCTCGAGAGCTGCTTCTGGAGCTGGGTGATTTCCGACTGGATCTTTTCCTTGTCGACACCCGGCTGCTTGGCTGCAAGCAGCTTCTGCTTGATGGCGTCGACCGTCTCGATCGCGCTTTCCATACCGGTATAGGCGGTGTCGAGCGTGGCGGCGCCGAGGCCGAGCGCGTCCTGGACGGTGCTCATCGCCTTGTTGTCGGAACGCATGGTGGTTGCGATCGACCAGTAGGCGGCATTGTCGGAAGCCTGCGACACGCGCAGACCCGTCGAGATGCGCGACTGGGTGGTTTCGAGGTTCTTGTTGGTTGCGCTGAGCGACTGCAGCGCAGTCATCGCGGATGCATTGGTGTTGATGCTGGACATGGGAAAACGCCCCTTACTTGTGACTATACAAGGGACATCCGGGCTTTAACCGGGAGGAGGAAGCGGCATCATGCCTGTCGATCGTTCATACAGAAACGCGATCGACCCGCCTTGCAACCGCATAGCTAAGGCAAAGGAACTACGAAACCGATAAGCCGTATGGTTAATCTCAGGTGAATGAGCGCACCAGGCTGCCGACAAGCAGGTGCCAGCCATCGATCAGCACGAAGAACAGGATCTTGAACGGCAGCGATACGGCCGTCGGCGGCAGCATCATCATGCCCATCGACATGGTGATCGTCGCCACGATCAGGTCGATGACGAGGAAGGGCAGGACGATCAGGAAGCCGATCTCGAAGCCGCGCCGGATCTCGGAGATCATGAAGGCGGGCACCAGTACGCGCAGGTCGGCGATCTCGCCTTCCGCAGGCGCCTGGCCGCGTTCTCGCGCCAGGTCGGCAAACAGGGCGTAGTCCTTCTCGCGGACATTGGCCTGCATGAATTCGCTGAAGGGGGCGGCGATACGGCGGGCCGCCTCGACCTCTTCTATCTGGTTGTTCATCAGCGGCTGCACGCCTTCGCTCCATGCCCGGTCGAAGGTCGGCGCCATGACGTAGAAGGTCATGAAGAGCGACAGGCTGATGAGGATCAGGTTTGCCGGCGTGGTCGGCAAGCCCATGCCGGCGCGCAGGATGGAGAAGGCGATCACGAAGCGGGTGAAGCTCGTGACCATGATGAGGATGCCCGGCGCGATCGACAGGATCGTAATGACGCCGAAAAGCTGGATGATCGTGGCGATGGTCGAGCCGTCCGACGGCAGCGTCAGCTGGCCGAGATCGATCTGCTGCGCCGAAGCGGCGAGCGTCGAGGCGACGAGCGCGGCGAATGCGAGAACGAGACGGCTCATTCGAACAGCAATGTGCGAATGAGGACGCCCGTCACCTTGCCCCCGGTGCGCAGGCTGGCGCGTTCGAGCAGATCGCTCTTCAGGTGAACCAGACCGCTGGCGCTTTCCACCTGGTGCAGCTTGACGGTGCGCAGATAGGCAAGGAAATCCTGATGGACCATTTCGGCCAAAGCGGGATCGACCTGCTCGCGGAACACCAGCGCCAGTTGCGCCCTGACCCATACGGAGCCGGGCCCGGCCAGGTTAGTGGTGATGTCTTCGAGGCGAAAGATATTCAGCGAGGGTTCGGCGAAATTCGATCCGTCGACTTCGTCATAGGTGGCGGGCGCGTCATGGCCGCCGCCATGGGCGGCTTCCGATCCCGCCGGCTGCTGTCCGCCGCCGATCTGGCTGCCAGCCAGCCAGCCGGTCCCCACCGCCCCGATGCTGAGCGCGACCAGCAGGCCGATCTGGAGGATCAGCGAGCTTTTTTTGGGCGCGGCGGTATCGGCTTGGGCGACTGCCATGGCGGATCCTAGAAGGGCAGGACGCGGTCCAGCACCTGCTGGCCGTAGGGCGGTTGCTGGACTTCGGTAAGGCGGCCACGGCCGCCATAGGAGACGCGCGCCTCGGCGATGCGCTCATAGGAAATGGTGTTCGATGCGCCGATGTCGGACGGCCTGACGATGCCGGTGATGGTGAGGATGCGCAGTTCGGCATTGACGCGCACTTCCTGCGAACCGGAAATGATCAGATTGCCGTTGGACAGCACCTCGGTGACCACCGCGGCGACGCGCAGGTCGATGTTTTCGGAGCGCTTCGTCGCTCCGGTGCCCTTGGTAGAGGTGCCGGAGCCGATGCCGAAATTCGCCTCTGCCGAGCCGGAGCTGGAACCGACGCCGAAGCCGGCGCCGAAATCGAAGTTGCGCGACGCGTTGCGGCTGCGGTCGGACTCGTTCTTGAACTGGGCGCGGTCGTTGATGGAGATATGCACGGTCAGGATGTCGCCCACCGACAAGGCGCGCGGATCGGTGAACAGACGGCTCTGGCGGTCGTCCCACAGCGAGAAGCGTCTGGTCGGCCGCATCGGTTCGTTCGGATAGGAATGCGCCGCGAGCACGGATTGCGATATGCCCGAACCGACCGGCGACATGGCCGGCTCCACGCCAACCTCATGCAGCGCGCTGCCGCAGCCGGTGACGAGTAGCGAAAGGGAAAGAGCGGCAAGCGAACGCATCAGGAGGGATCCCGGGTCTCGACCACGCGCGCCATCATCGTGGTCAGGTTGGCGGCGGCCTTGATGTCCATTTCGTTGAGGATGATGCTGGCCTTCTTGGCGTCCAGCTTCATGAGGATGCCGGCGGCGAGCTCGGTGCGGAGCTCCTTGAGCTGGGCTGCGGCGGCATCGGGGCGCATGCGGCTGTAGATGTCGACGAGATTGCCCTCCGCCCTTTCCAGGAACGCATTGCGCCGGGCGAGCCAGTCTTCATATTCCTTGCGCCGCGTCTCCAGCATCACGATGCGTTCGTTGATGTCCTTCTCCAGCGTTTCCAGCTCTTCCTTCTGGATCAGGTAGCGGCGCTCGCGGGCGGCATCGACGATATTGCCGCAGAACATCTCGATCTCGCTGGCGGACTGGCCGGCGGGGCCGGGCTGTCCCTGCGTCGCAGCGGGCCCGACGAGCATCGCGGTGAGGACGAGGGCGCCCATTGCCAGCCTGTTGCGCCGGTATATGTGAGCTGCAATCTTCATCATTGGACCACCAGTTCGGCCTGGAGCGCGCCGGCGGACTTGATGCCCTGCAGGATGGCGATGACACCGTCCGGCTTCACGCCGAGGCGGTTGAGCCCGGCAACCAGCGTCTGGAGGTCGGGGCCGTCGAGGATGGCGACCTTGGAATCCGGCCGCTCGACCTCGATCGCCGTGAAGGGCTCGACCGCCGTCTCGCCATCGGAGAAGGGCTCGGGCTGCACGACGCGCGGCATTTCGGTGATGCGGACAGTCAGCGCGCCATGGCTGATCGCCACCCTTGCGATCTTCACGTCCTGGCCGATGACGATCGTGCCGGTGCGTTCGTCGACGACGACGCGCGCAGGCGTGTCGGACTGGATCTGGAGGTTCTCGATCTCGGCGACGAAGCGGGCCGGCGAAATGTCGGCGGGCCGCTGGAGGATGACGGTGCGCGCATCCTGTTCGCCGGCCACGCGTTTGCCGTAGCGCAGTTCCGCGAACCTGTTGATCGCATCGGTGATGCGGATGGCGGTGGAGAAGTCGGGATTGCGCAGTTGCAGTACCATGCCCGACAGGCCCTGGAAGCCGTCCGGCACCTCGCGCTCGACGATCGCGCCATTGGGCAGGCGGCCGGAGGTGGGCACGCCCTGCGTCACCTGCTCGGCCTGTCCCTGCGCCTGGAAGCCCGACACGATGACCGGCCCCTGCGCGACGGCGTAGATCTCGCCATCGGCGGCGCGCAGCGGCGTCATGACGAGCGTGCCGCCGGCCAGAGAGGAGGCGTCGCCGAGCGACGACACGGTCACGTCGATGCGGCTGCCGGACTTGACGAAGGGCGGCAGGTTGGCGGTGACGATGACGGCGGCGACGTTGGTGACGCGCGCGCGCCCGCCCTCGCTTGCAATGCCGAGATTTTCCAGCATGGCGCGGATGGACTGTTCGGTGAAGGGTGCGTTGCGCAGGCCGTCGCCGCTGCCCTGCAGGCCGATGACGAGGCCGTAGCCGACGAGCTGGTTGTCGCGCGCCGCCTGGAGTTGGGCGATGTCCTTGATGCGCGAAACCGGGCCGCTGCCGTTCGGCAGCGCGGAGGGGCCGCCTTGGGAGACGGCGGCATAGCGCATCTCGCCTTCGCCGGCGTAGCCGCCGCGGTGCCTGCTGCCTTCCAGCATGTCGGCCGCGCCGAGGGGCGAGGCGGCGAGCATGGCGGCCAGAAGGATCGCGATACGCCGCATCATGTCGCGCTCACGCGGATGGTTCCGTCCGCCAGCACCACGCCGGTGAAGACCACGCCGCTGTCGATATTGCGCGCTCGGATGATCTCGCCCACCGAACCGGGCTGGAGCGGCACGGCAGTGAGCGAGATGACCAGCGCGCCATGGCTGAACACGGCCTGCACGGGCTTGCCGGCTTCGACCGCATAGGGCTCGCGCAGCGAGGCGACGGGGATCATGCGGCCGGGCAGGAGCGTGCGCTTGGCCACCTTGCCCTGCGCCTCTCCCTGCGCGACGGCGACATTGGCGAGGAGTTCGGGCCGGTTGGTGAAAGGCACGTCCTCCAGCGCGTCGGCGCCGAGTGTTTCGCCGGGATAGATGACGCGGGTCGGGACGACGACCGTCTGCTGCGCGGCCGCGATCGCAACCGCGCCGGCAAGCAGTGCGGCGGCGAGTGTCGCGACGGAGAAGGAGCGCAGCAGGCGCGTCATCATCGCATGCTCTGCGTGACGGTCGCGGCCATCTCGTCGGCGGCCTTGATGACCTTGGAGTTCATCTCATAGGCGCGCTGCGCCGAGATCAGCTCGGTGATTTCCTTCACCGGATCGACATTGGAGCTTTCCAGATAACCCTGTTCGATCGTGGCATAGCCCGGATCGCCGGGAATGCCGACATTGGCCGCGCCGGAGGCGGCAGTCTCCTGGAAGAGGTTGTCGCCGAGCGGCGACAGGCCTGCCTCATTGGCGAAGGTGGCGATGGAGATCTGGCCGAGCTCCTGCAATTCGATCTGGTCCTCGAGCCGCGCGAAGACCTGGCCGGACTTGTTGACGATCAGTTCCACGGTGTCGGCCGGCACGGTGATGGCCGGAATGACATTGAAGCCGTCGACGGTGACGAGCTGGCCCGTGGCGTTGGTGTTGAAAGTGCCGGCGCGCGTATAGAGCGTCTGGCCGTCGGCGCCCTCGATCTGGAACCAGCCATTGCCGACCAGCGCCATGTCGAACTTGTTGCCGGTGCTGGTGAGCGAGCCCTGGATGTGGACATTGCGCACCGCGACGGTCTTCACGCCCAGACCAACCATCGCACCTTCCGGAACGACGGCGGAATTGGCGCGGTTCGGCACACCTTGCAAGCGCTCGACCTGATAGAGCAGGTCGGAGAACTCGGCGCGGGCGCGCTTGAAGCCGGTCGTATTGATATTGGCGATGTTGTTGGCGATGACCTCGAGATTGGTCTGCTGGGCATTCATGCCGGTGGCGGCAATGGCTAGCGCTTTCATCTTGGTTCCCCGTCAGATCGCCATGCGGCTGATTTCGAGATAGGACTGGACGATCTTGTCGCGGATCGCGATCGCCGCCTGGAGCGACTGTTCGGCGGTCATCACCGCATCCACGACCTCGCGCGTCTCGGCCTTGCCCTGAAGGGCGGCCACCGACAGCGATTCCGCCTTGTGCAGGTTGCCGGCAGCATCGGAGGCCATGTCCGAGACGAGGCTGGCGAAACCCGTTTCCGCAGGCGTCTGCGCCGGCGCCGGAGAACCGGCAGCGGAGGTACGGCCGAAGAAGGAAAGACCGTCGAGGGCGGGAAGACTGCCGATCATCATCAGCTCCGGATCAGGTCGATGGTCATTGTAATGAGCTCGCGCGCCTGCTTGATCGTCTGCAGGTTCGCTTCATAGCCGCGCACCGCCTCGCGCATGTCGGCCATCTCGACCAGCACATTGACATTGGGCAGCTTCACATAGCCCAGCGTATCCGCCGCTTCGTGGTCCGGCTGGTATTCGACCGGAAAGGCCGACTGGTCGCGGCCGACATTGGCGATCTCGACGAGGTTTCCGCCGCTCACGCGATCGAGCTCGGCGGCGAAGGAGATCGTCTTGCGCTGATAGGGATCGGCGCCGGGCGCGTTGCCGGTCGATTGCGCGTTGGCGAGGTTTTCGGAGACGACGCGCAGGCGTTCCGATTGCGCCGTCACGCCGGAAGCGGCGACCTTGAGCGAGGAAAGGAGCGGGTCCATCGGCGTCAGCTCCGCGTCGTCATCATGAACATGCGATGGAAGGATTTCACGATCGCGGTGTTGAGCTCGTAGGAGCGGCGCACCTCGCCGGACTTCAGCATCTCCTGCTCGAGCACCACCGAATTGCCTGATGGCATAACTGCATTGCCGTTCTCCACCGTCTCGACCGCGTAGGCTTCGGCGGCGGAGGCATTGGTGACATGCATCGGATGCGTGGCGCGCAAACCCTCGCGCTTGCCGGCGACGAGGCTTTCGAACGGCTCGACATCCTGGGCGAGGTAGCCCGGCGTATTCGCATTGGCGATATTGCCCGCGACGGCGGACTGGCGCACGGCAAGCCACTGCGCCTGCTGCGCGGCGAGCTTGAAAAGGTTCACTGGCTCCATGGCAAATCCCCGGGCATGGAACCGAGGCTAGCCGTCCAGTCTTGCGTGGGCCTTGCGGTCGGCGTCGGCCTCAGTTCGCGACCTGGAGAACCCTGTCGCCACTCGTCACCAGCACCCACTGGCCGTCGCGCTGCTCGATTGCCGCGACGCGCGAGGCATCGGGCAAGGTAGAGCCGGTCTGGACCACCCACATGCCGTCGCCATCGGCGATCATGGCGCGGCCATTGGCGATGTGGACGACCTGGAATTTCACGTCGCCCGGAAATGGCTGCGCGGCGGGCGGGAGGAAGGCGGGCTTCTCGGCGTCGGGAAGCGTTCCGGTGGCGAAGAGATCGAGCGCGGCCGGCAGTTCGGCGCTGTCGACGGGCGGCATTTCGCGTGGCGGCTGATAGGTGACTGTCGGGGGCGGCATCTCGCCCTCGCGCGAGAACTGCATGGCGCGCACGCCGAACTGTTCCTGATTGAAGAATACATACCAGGGGAACATCGCGCAGCCGAGGCCGAGCGCTGTTCCCGCCAGCGCGATGAGGATGTCGCTGCGCCTTTCGCGCTTGCGCTGCGGCGCCTTCCGCTGGCGTCCCCACAGGAAGCGGCGGCCGGGCTTCGGCTCGATGGGGTCGTCGTCAGGCTGCGCGGTCAAGCGGCCTCTCCTTGCTCTTCAGGTGGCGCGCCAGATCGGCGAAGGGATCGGGCGAGGGGCGGTCGCGCGGCGTCTGGGTCAGCGCCTCGTAGATTGTCGGCACCTGCCGCACCGCCTGGTCGAGCTCGGGATCCGCGCCCGGCTGGTATGCGCCGAGCAGGCGGATGTCGCGCGTGTCCTCGAAGCGGGCGATCATGGCGCGCAGCCGCGAAGCGAGCGTGCGCTGCTCGTCGGTCCAGGCCTTGGCAGCGAGGCGCGAGATGGAGGCCAGCGGGTTGACCGGCGGATAGCGGCCCTTCTCGGCGATGGAGCGGTCGAGCACGACATGGCCGTCGAGGATGCCGCGCACGGAATCGGCCACGGGGTCGTTGTGGTCGTCGCCGTCGATGAGCACGGAGAGGATCGCGGTGATGGAGCCGGTTCCCGACGCGCCCGGCCCGGCGCGTTCCAGCAGGCGCGGCAGTTCGGTGAACACGGAGGCGGGGTAGCCGCGCGCGATGGGCGGCTCGCCGGCGCCGATGGCGACCTCGCGCAGTGCATGGGCGAAGCGGGTGATGGAATCGAGAATGAGCAGCACGCGGTCGCCGCGCTGGCGGAAATGCTCGGCGACCCGCATCGCCGTGTCGGGCGCGCGGCGGCGCATCATGGCGCTTTCGTCGCTGGTGGCGACCACGGCGACCGTCTTGGCCAGCGTCGCCTCGCCGATCGTGTCTTCGAGGAACTCGCGCACCTCGCGGCCGCGCTCGCCGATCAGCGCCACGACCACGGTGTCGAAGGCGTCGGCCGCCGCCAGCATGGAGAGAAGCGTGGACTTGCCGACGCCCGAGCCGGCGAAGACGCCCATGCGCTGGCCGTAGCAGAGCGGCGTGAAGATATCGATCACCCGCACGCCGGTGCGGAACGATGTCTCGACGCGCTGGCGCTCCATCGCCGGCGGCGCGGACCGGACCACATGCGTGGCGGGGCCCATGACGATGCTGCCGCGGCCGTCGATGGCGCGGCCCAGCGCATCCACTGCGCGGCCGCGCCAGCTATCGTCGGGCACGAGGTCGAGCGGGCCGAGATTGAAGACCGGCTGGTCGAGGCGTGCATCCGCCGCCTGCTCATAGGGAGCGACCAGCACGTCGTCCTTGCCGATCTGCACCACTTCGCCGGTGCGCCGGCGGCCCGCATCGCGGAACTCGACGATATCGCCCAACCGGGAGATGGCGGAGATGCCGCGCACGCGCAGATGGGTCGCGGCGATTTCCGCCACGCGCCCGCCGCGACGGACAAGGCTTTCCGGCTGGCTGAAGCGCTCGTAGAGACGTTCCAGCCTGGCCAGCGGATTGTCTTCCGGCAACTCCTCCATCAGGCAGAGGGCCCGAGCGAGCGGATCGCCTGGTCGAGGGCGTTGTCGCCGTCACGCACGAGCTGGCTGACATATTCGAAGGTGCGCTGGACCTGGATCAGGCGCATCATCTCGCGCACGGGATTGACGTTGGAATCCTCGACATAGCCCTGCACCACGCCGACATCCTGCCGGTCCACGATGGGTTGCGGCGTACCGTTGGCGAGTAGGCCCGAATTGCCGTGGCGGCGAAAGTCCTTGCCGGGCTCGAACTCGAAAAGGCCGAGCGCGGCGACCAGCGCGCCGTTCTGGCGCAGGCTGCCGTCCTGTCCGCCCTCCGGCGGGCCGCCCTGTGCGTCGAGCTGGATCGGCGCGCCGCCGGCATCGAGCACCGGATAGCCTTGCAGGGTGACCAGTTCGCCCGTCTCGCGCATCGAGAAACGCCCATCGCGCGTCATCACCGTGCCTTCGGGCGTCTCGATCGCGAACCAGGCATTGCCCTGAATGGCGAAATCGAAGGAATTGCCGGTCTCGCGCAGCGAGCCGCTCTGCTGGGGGATGAACGTGTCGCCCGCTGAGGCGAAGGAGACGGCATTCTGCCCCAGCCCGCTCACCACGTCCTCGAACTTCACGCCGGTGGCGCGGAAGCCGACCGTGTTCACATTGGCCATGTTGTCGGCGATGGTGTTGAGCCGCGTTTCCAGCGCCAGTTGCGAGGACAAAGCGACGTAGAGGCCGTTCTGCATTGCCGGGCCTATCGCTGCAGCTTGGACAGGGTGAGCATGACGTCGGTCGACAGGCCGAACGAGACGGGCTGGCTAAAGAGGACGCTGACCGAGGCGACGGCGGTATTCGACGTGTTCTGGATGTCCCACATGGCGGTGAAGCGCTGCATGAATTTCCTCAGGCCGTCCGGCTCCGACAATTCATCGAAGTCGATCTTGGATTCGATCATCGCTGCTTGGCGGTCGACGTCGGCGGTGGCCATGGATTCGGGAATGCCGAGGGCCGTGCGCACGACCTGGCTCAAAGCGGGGTCGGCGAGGATCTGGTAGGCGCTGCTGATGCCGCCGGCATTCATCTTGCGCTCGAAATAGAGCGCCAGGCGCACGCCCTCGTTCTGGACGCCGGCATCTTCCTCCAGCGTCTGGCGGGTATATTTCGCCACCGTGTCCTCGATGACCTTGTTGTAGGTCGTGGTCTTTTCGCCATAGGCGGCGAAGTTCAGGCTGGTGGCGAACTCGGCGAAGGCTTCATTCTTCTGGCGATTGGCGAGACTGTCGGGATCCGTGACACCGCCTTCCAGTATTTCGCGCATGAACGTCTTGTTGGAGATGTATTCCTCGAGCCCGTGCGCCTTCATCGCATAGACGTAGAGATCGTCATTGGCGAGGAACTGGTCGATCGACGTCACCTTGCCGATCTTGGCGAGGTAGTCATTGTTGATCTTTTCCAGTTGCGGATTGTCGATCTCCACGCCGGCGGCAACAGCGGCGAGCGTGTAGCGGTCGACCACGCCATCCGCCGCCTCGACATAATTGGTGGTGCGTTCGTCGCGGGAGGCGAAATTGAAGGTCGCAACGAATTCGGCGTAGCGCTTGTCGGTCAGCTTGTTGGCGAAACTGTCGGGATCGGCGACGCCTTCCTTCATGGCTTTCACCATGAAGGCTTTGGCATAGTCCATGTCGGAGAGGCCGAAGGCCTTCATGGCGAATTTGAACAGCCGGTCGTCCTTGACGAAATCCTCGATCGAGGTGACCTTGCCGATGTTCTGCTGGAAATAGGCGCTTTCGCGCGCCACCATGGGCTGCTTTTCGACACGACCGATGGATGTCGTCATGTCGCGCGTAATCAGCTGATAGTTGAGATAAGTGCTCAGCACGCCCGGCTTCCCCGCAATGGCCCGGCCCGCAGATTAGCGTCAATGTCTTGCGTGAAGCTTTCGCCCCGCCGACAGGCTTTCAAGCCTCACACAAGCAAGCAGCCCTATCCATACGGGGTGATTCTGACCAAGAGGCGGGACCGTTGGGCATATTGATCGGAATGGTGGTGACGCTCGGCTGCGTGCTCGGCGGCTTCATGGCGATGGGCGGCCATGTCGAAGTTCTCATGCAGCCATGGGAAGTAGTCATCATCTGCGGCGCCGCGCTCGGCACCTTCCTCGTCGCCAACCCGATGTCGGTGGTGAAGGATGCCGGCAAGGGCATGGTCGAAGCCTTCAAGCAGGCCGTGCCGAAGGAGCAGGACTATCTGGAAGTGCTGGGCGTGCTGCACAGCCTGATGCGCGAATTGCGCACCAAGCCGCGCAACGAGGTGGAGGCACATGTCGACAACCCGGAGGAATCGGCGATCTTCCAGGCCTTCCCGAAGGTGCTGAAGGACCACGACCTGACGGCCTTCATCTGCGACTATTGCCGCATCATCATCATCGGCAATGCGCGGCCCTTCGAAATCGAGGCGCTGATGGATGAGGAAATCCGCACCATCAGGGCCGACAAGCTCAAATCCTACCATGCGCTGCAGCAGATGAGCGACGGCTTCCCGGCGCTCGGCATCTGCGCGGCGGTGCTGGGCGTGGTCAAGGCGATGGGCGCGCTCGACCAGTCGCCGGAAATCCTCGGCGGCCTCATCGGCGCCGCACTTGTCGGTACCTTCCTCGGCATCTTCATGTCCTATGCGGTAGTCGGCCCGATCGCCACCAAGGTGAAGATCGTGCGCGAGAAGAAGGCGCGCCTCTATGTGATCGTGAAGCAGACGCTGCTGGCCTATATGAACGGCTCGCTGCCGCAGGTGGCGCTCGAATTCGGCCGCAAGACCATCTCCTCCAAGGACCGTCCGTCGATCGATGCGGTGGAGCAGAGCACGATGGCCGGCGGCGAGGTGAAGAAGGCGGCATGAGGATGCGGGACGGCGGCGCCGCAGGGTTCTGGCGATGAGCGAACCCACCACGCCAGCGCAGATGCGCGACCTGATCGTGGAGCGGCTGACCGGCGCGACCGGTGACCCTGCGCTCGTGGTTGAGTGCGGACGCGCCTGCGCGACGCGCGTTCTTGCGGCGCTGCGTGAAAAGCTCCACGCGACGTTCAACGGCAATGTGGCGATGGAGCTCGAAAGCGTCGAGCCGGCGCGTTTCGCAGATGCGCTGCCCAGCCCCGACGGCTTCGACGCGCTGACGATCGTATCGGCGGAAACCTCCCCCGACGCGCTGATGATCGCCACCGATGCGGATGCGATCGCGATCGCCGTTTGCGCCTATTTCGGCGGCGACCCGGAACTGAGGCTGACACCGATTACGCGCGCGCTGTCGACGCTGGAACGCGAAGTGGCGGCGCTGCTGTCGGACATGCTGGCGCTCGGCTTCAACGGGTCCGGCTCGCGCGCCTTCAGGATCAGGCAACCGATTCCCCGGCCGATCAGCGGGCCCGACATTGCAAGGCTGACGGTACGCGACGGACCTGCCGCCGCGATCCGGTTCGTGGTGCTGTTCGGCCCGAGCCGCGGCAGCATCACGGTGATGATCCCGCAGCGGCTGCTGCTGTCGCTGCGCGGCGACGCCACTGCGGCGGCTCAGCCCGCCCAGCCGGCGCGCTGGCGGGCGCGGTTCAGCGAGGAGATCATCCGCTCGACTGTCGAGCTGGAGGCCACCGTCGCGCTTCGCCGGATGACGCTCGGCGAATTGTCGGGACTGCAACCCGGCCAGATCATCGAATTTCCCACCAATGCGCAGGCCAATACGAGGCTCGCGGCCGGCGAGAAGCAGCTTTTCACCTGCGAGTTCGGCAAGCTCGGCGCAAACTATACCGTCCGCGTCCTGCGGCCCTTCGACGAGGAGGAAGACCTTGTCGAATCGATCCTTTCGGAGTGATGTGCCGGCCTGGGCCGCGCACGGCATGGAGAACAGCATATGACCGCAACAGGCAGCGCACAGCCCAAGGTCGGCGAAGACGAGCTGAACAAGGCAATCGAGGAACTGCGCGGCGTCCTGCATGACGGCGACGCCGGCCAGGTCCATGACAGTTCGGAAGCGATCCAGAACAGTTCCGTCGTGATGAACATTCCCGTCGAGGTGCAGGTCCTGCTGGGCAGCGCCGAGATGGCCGTGTCGGAACTGATGGGCCTGCAAAAGGGGTCGACGGTCGCGCTCAATCGCCGCATCGGCGAGCCGGTGGATGTGATGGTCAATGGCCGTAAGATCGCGCGCGGCGAGGTCATCGTGCTGGAGGACGACCCGTCGCGCTTCGGTATCCGCCTGACCGAGATCACTCCCGCCAAGCCCGGCAGGTAGGCGAATGTCGGAGGTCGCAACGCTCAGCAGGTCACAGAAGGCCGCCGCGATACTGGTCGCGATGGGCAAGCCTTCGGCCGGCAAGCTGCTCAAGTTCTTCAAGCAGGAAGAGCTGAAGTCGCTCGTCGAGGCGGCGCGGCAGTTGCGCACCATTCCGCAGAGCGAGCTGGAAAAGATCGTCGGGGAGTTCGAGGCCGAGTTCACCGAGGGCGCCGGCCTGCTCGATTCCAGCGATACGATGACGAGCATCATCAACGAGACGCTGACGCCGGAGGAGGTCGAGGCGCTGATGGGCGGTGGGGCCACCCCGGCCGCCGCCGAGACGCAGACGCCGATCTGGCCGCGGCTCGACCAGCTTCCGGCCGAAAGGCTGATCGCCGCGGTCGAGGCCGAGCATCCGCAGACCATCGCGCTGGTCCTGTCGAAGCTCCAGCCGTCCACGGCCGCGCCCGTGCTGCGCGGGCTGCCCTCCATGCTGCGCGGCGAGGTGGCCAAGCGCATGCTGGCGCTGGTGCCCGTTTCCGACCATGCCATGAGCCTGGTGGAGAAGCAGATGCGGCTGCGCATCGAGGACGAGAACAGCGGGCGGGACAATTCCGCCGGCCAGATGCGCGTCGCCAGCGTGCTCAACGAACTGGACAAGGACGATCTCGACGCGCTGATGGCCGACATGGCCGATGCCGGCACGCCGGATCTGGAAGGCCTGCGCGCAAAGCTCTTCTCCTTCGAGGATATCGAGCTGCTGGCGCAGAAGTCGCGCGTGGCGCTGTTCGACAGCCTGCCGGCGGAGCTGGTCACGATGGCCCTGCGGGGTTCCACTGCCGAACTGACGGAAGCGGTGCTGTCGTCGATCGGCGCGCGCACGCGCCGCATGATCGAGTCGGAGCTGAAGGACGCTTCCGGCGCGGCTTCGGCGGATGAAGTGGCCCGCGCGCGGCGCCGCATCGCCTCGGAGGCGATCAGGCTGTCGGGCGAGGGGCGCGTGGAACTGCCCTCGATGGCCCAGGCCGCCTGATCGAGCTAGCGCATGGCCGAGGGCGAGGACAAGGAAAGCAAGACAGAGGAAGCCTCCGAGAAGAAGATCCGCGACACGGTCGAGAAGGGTCAGCTTCCATTCGCCCGCGACGCGCCGCTTCTCGCTTCCTTCATCGCCATCCTGATCTTCGCGATGTTCTTCGTGCAGGACGATGTGGCGCGGCTGAGCAGCTTTCTCGCCATCTTCCTCGAACGGCCGGAGGAATGGCCGCTCAACACCGCGCGCGACGTCGTCAACCTGTTCCAGGTCGTCTTCATCGAGATCGGCAAGGTGCTGGGCGTGGTCATGCTGCTGCTGGTGGTCGGCGCGCTCGCCGCTTCGGTGCTGCAGAACATGCCGCGCATGGTGCTGGAGCGCATCCAGCCGAAATTCTCCAACATCTCGCCGAAAGCGGGCTGGTCGCGCCTGTTCGGGCAGAAGGGGCTGGTTGAATTCGCCAAGTCGCTGGGCAAGCTCGCCTTTGCGGGCTTCATCATCTACATGGCCATGCGCGATGCGCAGTCGCGCATGATAGCCGGCATGGTCACCCATCCGGTCGCCTTCGCAAATGTCATCCTCGACATTTCGATCGATATCATCATGGCGATCACGCTGGTGATGATCGCCATCGCCACGGTCGACATCGTCTGGTCGCGCTATCACTGGCTGAAGGACCTGCGCATGACGCGGCAGGAGGTCAAGGACGAGCTCAAGCAGACCGTCGGCGACCCGATCGTGCGCATGCGCATCCGCTCGCTGCAACGCGACCGGGCGCGCCAGCGCATGATGTCATCGGTGCCGACGGCGACGCTGGTGATCGCCAATCCGACGCACTTCGCCATCGCGCTGCGCTATGTGCGCGAGGAGAATGCCGCGCCGGTGGTGGTGGCCAAGGGGCAGGACCTGATCGCGCTGCGCATCCGCGAGATCGCGGAAGCCAACGGAATCCCCGTTTTCGAGGACGTGGCGCTCGCCCGCTCCATGTACAAGCAAGTCTCGGCGGATAGCATGATACCGCCGCAATTCTACCAGGCGGTCGCGGAGCTGGTGCGCATCGTCTACGAGCGCAAGGGCGGCGGAGCACGCAGGACGGACAGATGAACAGACAGCCGCACTCGGAAGAACGCGAAATCGTCGTTGCCAATGCCATCCAGGATGTCGTGGCGGAGCTGCGCATGGTGGATCTGGCCGACTATGTCGCCTTCATCCGCATGGAGCGCTTCGCCAATCTGGCGGATATCGTGGAGTCGGCCGCTGAGCTCTATTTCATGCCGGGCACGGTGCGGCTGGGCAATGGCGCGGAGATCCATCTCGGCTGGTCGGAGCCGGCCCGCGTGGTGCTCGACCTGGAGCTGAAGCCGGCCGGGGCCAATGTCTATTTCTCGCTGGGGCTGAGCGACCAGCAGGCCTCCATCGACGTCAACTATGTGTCGTTCGATATGCCGGATGCCGAGCCGGAAGCCAATACGGCGTTCCTCGCCTCATCGCTGGCGCAGGCGCGCATCCGCCGCTCGAGCCCGGCCCCTGCCTGCTGAATTTCAGTCGATCAAGCCGGCACGGAGCGCCTTGGCGACGGCATGCATGCGGTTGACGGCGTTGAGCTTGCGCGCCGTTGTGGCGATATATTGATTGGCGGTGTGGACGGAGAGGCCGAGCTGGACGGCGATCTCCTCGCTGGTCCGGCCTTCGGCGGCAAGGCGCAGGCATTCCGTCTCTCGCCGCGACATTGCGGGCGCTTTCGCCGCCTGCGTTCCGCGCAGGCGCGCCACGGCGGAAAAGATGCTGAAGCAGCGCCCGTGCAGGTCGGCCAGATGCGCCATGTCGGTCGCGATCGCGCCGCCACTGAAGATCACGCAGCCCGCCTGCCCGCGTTCGGCCATCAGCGGCAGGGCGATGCCGGTCGCCGTTGCGTCGGGCGCGTCCCATTCGTCCGCCCAATGAAGGGCCTGCATCGCCTCGCACGCGCCGGTCTCGGAACCGGCCCATCGCCGCGGAACCATCGAATGGGCGATGCGGCGGGCGAAATTGTCGCCGAGGCGCAATGCCAGCAGCCTGGTCGTTTCCGAAATGCCGGGATGTTCGGTATCGAGGACGGGGATCAGCCTGCGCCTGTCGCCTGCCGCAACCAGCATGAAGAGCGTGAATTCGGCCGCGCCGCACTCGCCGGCGATGTTCTGCAGCCGCCGGGCGATATCGGGCATCGTCTCCGGCTTCGGCGAAAGATCGGCTCCCAGCGCCATCAGATGATGCCGCCGCGGATGGCAGCCGCCACCGCCATCGTGCGGTTGGTGGCGGCGAGCTTGCGCATGGCGCAGCCGAGATAGCTGTTCACCGTATTGGCCGAGACGCTGATGATGGTCGAGACCTCGTCTGCCGTCTTGCCCTCGGCGACCCAATAGAGGCATTCGCGTTCGCGCTCCGACAGCGGATCTTCCGGCAGCGCCGGCGTCAGATGGTCGGCCATGTGCGACAGCGCATAGGACGCGGTCAGCTTGGCCGGTTGCACGGCGCGCTCGTCGATGGCGCCATCGACGGTAGAGGAAATCACCAGGCAATAGATCGCATCGCCGATCCTCAGCCGCGTGGCCGCCACTTCTGCGAGGCCGAATTCGCCCAGGATCTCGAGATTGGCCAAAGCGGGGTCGTCACGCATCCGCCAGAGCAAGGGCATTGCGCCGACGAATGGCGCAAAGCCCGGTTCGGCGAGATCGGCCAGCAGTTCGTCTCCCAGTGCCTGGATCGCATCGAAGCTCCAGCTCGACGCGACGATGCGCGGCGTCGTCGGGGCGGCGAGGTCGAGCAGCATGTAGCCATCGGCGCCGGCCATGTTGGCGCAGTGCCGCAGCCAGGCGCAGAGCTCGCCGCGCGTGCGGGGCAGGGCAGGGTTCCCGGCCAGCAAGCTTGCGCCGGCGCCGAAATGCTCCATCTCTTTCCGGTGCAATCCCGGATGCAGCGCGACAGCGCGGCTCGGCTGGAATTGCTCAAGTCGGACGACGGTGTTCATTCTCGGAAATGCTTCGCCCCTCGGCCGGAACGCGACGTTCCGGCAGATCCCGTTGCCACTCGTACTGGAGATACAGCTACCCGCTGGAGCCGGCGCCGCCTTGCGGACACGCAACGTCGAGCCTGCCTTCACAAATGAAAGCCGGTCGGGCTGCGTCGCGAAGCAGTGATTCGCCGTTCCTGTTCAAGACTTACGTGCGGGATTGACTCCGGTCAAGAATCGGAGTCCCGCACGAGTCCATTTTTCGGGGCGGCGGGAGCGGCGGGCGGTCCGGCGAAGACGGCCCGCCTCACTTTTGGCGAAGTGCTACCTGTCCAGCCGGACATTGCGCAGCCGCAGCGCATTGCCGATCACAGACACCGACGACAGGCTCATCGCCGCCGCGGCGAGCATGGGCGACAGCAGCAGGCCGAATGCTGGATAGAGCACGCCCGCCGCCACCGGCACGCCGAGCGCGTTGTAGATGAAGGCGAAGAAGAGGTTCTGGCGGATGTTGCGGATGGTCGCCACCGCCAGCGTGCGCGCCCTTACAACGCCCAGCAGATCGCCCTTCATCAGCGTGATGCCGGCGCTTTCCATCGCCACGTCGGCGCCCGTGCCCATGGCGATGCCGACATCGGCGGCGGCGAGTGCGGGTGCGTCGTTGACGCCGTCGCCGGCCATGGCCACCTGCGCGCCGCCGGCCCGCAATTCCTCCACCAGCTTCTGCTTGCTCGCAGGCAGCATGTCGGCGCGTACCTCGTCGATGCCGAGGCGGGTGGCGACGGCTTTTGCCGTGCGCTCATTGTCGCCGGTCGCCATGATGATGCGCAGGCCCTGCTCGTGCAGCGCGCGGATGGCGTCGGCCGCCGTCTGCTTGATCGGGTCGGCGACGGCGACGAGGCCGGCGATGCGGCCATCCACGGCGACGAACATCGCCGTCTTGCCGTCGGCGCGCAGGGTGTAGGCCCGGTTCTCCAGTTCGGCGGGAAGGCTGCCGAAATCCTGCATCATCGCGGCGTTGCCGAGGGCGATGCTGCGGCCTTCGACGGTTCCCTTCACACCCTTGCCGGTGACGGAGTCGAAGTCGTTCGATGCCGGCAGGGCGACGCCCTTCGCCTCGGCGCCCGCCACGATGGCTTCCGCGAGCGGATGTTCCGATCCGCGTTCGAGGGCGGCGGCAAGCGACAGCAATTCGTCCTCGCTCATGTCGCCGGCCGAAACCACATCGGTAAGCTTCGGCTTTCCTTCCGTGAGGGTGCCGGTCTTGTCGACGATCAGCGTGTCGACCGAGGCGAAGCGTTCCAGCGCACCGGCTTCCTTGACCAGCACGCCGGCCTGCGCGCCACGGCCGGTGGCGGTCATGATCGACATGGGCGTGGCGAGGCCGAGTGCGCAGGGACAGGCGATGATGAGCACCGACACGGCCGCGACCAGCCCGTAGACGAAGCTCGGCTCGGGGCCGACCAGCGACCAGACGACGAAGGCGACGATCGCCGTCAGCACCACTGCGGGCACGAAGTAGAATGCGACGCGGTCGGCGAGACCCTGGATCGGCGCGCGACTGCGCTGCGCATGCGCCACCATGGCGACGATCTGCGACAGCACCGTATCGGCGCCGACGCGTTCGGCGCGGACCACAAGCGCGCCGTTCCTGTTGAGCGTGCCGCCGGTGACGGTGTCGCCTTCGGATTTTTCCACGGGTACCGGCTCGCCGGTGATCATGCTCTCGTCCACCGAGGAGCGGCCGTCAACCACGATCGCATCGACGGGAATGCCTTCGCCCGGCCGCACGCGCAGCCTGTCGCCCGTCGAAACCTCGTCGAGGGGGATGTCGCGCTCGCTGCCGTCGGCAGCGATGCGGCGCGCGGTCTTGGGCGCGAGGTCGAGCAGCGCGCGGATGGCCGAGCCGGTCTGCTCGCGGGCGCGCAGTTCCAGCACCTGACCGAGGAAGACCAGCGCCACGATCACCGCCGCGGCCTCGAAATAGACCGGCGCATTGCCGTCATGGCCGGTGAACTGGTGCGGCAGCAGGCCGGGGAAAAGCATCGCCACGACGCTGTAGAGATAGGCCGCGCCGACGCCGATGGCGATCAGCGTCCACATATTGGGACTGCGGTTGACGATCGATTCCCAACCGCGATGGAAGAAGGGGATCGCTGCCCACAGCACAACCGGCGTGGCGAGGATGAGTTCGAGCCATTGGGCAGTGCGCTCGCCCAGCCAGTCGCGGATGGGCAGGCCGACCATCGGCCCCATCGCGATGACGAAGAGCGGCAGAGCCAGCGCGGCCGAGACCCAGAAGCGGCGGGTGAAGTCGACCAGTTCGGGATTCGGGCCGTCGTCGGCGCTCGGCACCATAGGCTCCAGTGCCATGCCGCATTTCGGGCAGGCACCGGGCTTGTCGCTTACCACTTCGGGATGCATGGGGCAGGTATATTGCGTGCCGGCCGGCATGGCCGGCTCGGGCTTGCGCTCGCCGAGATATTTTTCCGGATCGGCCTCGAACTTCGTCTTGCAGCCGGCGGAGCAGAAATATTGCTTCATTCCCTCATGGTTCAGGAAATGACGCGCCGTCGCGCGGTCCACCGACATGCCGCAGACCGGATCCGTCGCGGTGATGTAGTCCTGCGGCGCGGCGAGAAACCTGGTGCGGCAGCCGCTGCTGCAGAAATGGTAGCTGTGCCCGCCATGCTCGGCGGCCGGCTTGCCCGCCGCCGGATCCACCAGCATGCCGCAGACGGGATCGCGCGTGACCGTCGGCGCGGCGCTGTCGCCATGGTGGTGCGTATGGTCGTGGTGGTCGTGCGTCGTCATGGGTATCGCCATCATTCGGTTGTCTCTGGCTAACTCATATGAGGCTTCCAGTCACTGGAAGGTCAAGGGGCGCAGATATGGCGGATGCAGCTATTTATCAACGGATCGATCGCTCCCTTGGCGAAGCCGTCATTTTGGGCTCGACTGGCGCATATTGATATGTTTGAACGAATATATCGAACATGCGACCGCGTGCGCAGTTCTGTCGTCATCCACTGGAGGAATCCGATGCAGTCCATCTCATCCCGTCTCGGCGCGCTCGCCATCGCGCTTTCGTTCGCGGCCACGCCTTTCGCCGCAATGGCGCAGGAAGGGCCGGTCGTGTTCGCCGCCGCGAGCCTGAAGAATGCGCTCGATGCCGTCAACGAGGCCTGCGCCGCCGATGTGGGCGGCAAGGCGACGATCTCCTATGCCGCCAGCTCCGCGCTCGCCAAGCAGATCGAGCAGGGCGCGCCGGCCGATCTGTTCTTCTCGGCCGACCTCGACTGGATGGCTTATCTGTCGGAGAAGAACCTGACGAAAAAGGACAGCGAGACGAAGCTTCTCGGCAATCGCATCGTCCTGATCGCGCCTGCCGCGTCCGACACGACCGCCGACATCAAGGCAGGTTTCGACCTCGCAGCCCTGCTCGACGGCGGCAAGCTCGCCATGGCCAATGTGGATGCGGTGCCGGCGGGCAAATATGGCAAGGCCTCGCTGGAGGCGCTCGGCGTCTGGAACTCGGTGGAAGGCAATGTCGCGCAGGCGGAGAATGTGCGCGCGGCTTTGGCTCTCGTTTCCACCGGTGAAGCGCCGCTGGGCATCGTCTACGAGACCGATGCTGCGGCCGACAAGAACGTCAAGATCGTCGGTGCATTCCCTGAGGATACGCATCCGGCCATCATCTATCCGGTGGCGCAGCTTGCCGAGGCCAAGAGCGACAAGGCGCCGGCATTCGAGGCCTGCCTCAAGACCGATGCCGCCCGCAAGCTCTTCGAGGAGCAGGGCTTCAGCGTGCTGGCGCCGGCATCCAACTAGCCGCCTGTCCGGCGAACATGTAACACGAACATGCGGCTGCCGATTGGCGGCCGCATGTTCGAGGGGATATGGAACCAGGCATGGAGTGGATGACGCTCAGCCCCGAGGAATGGACGGCCGTGCGATTGTCCATTCGCGTTTCCTTCTGGGCGACGGTGGTCAGCCTGCCGGTCGGCATCCTCGTCGCCCATGTGCTGGCGCGGCGGGAATTCATCGGCAAGACGTTGCTCAACGGCATCGTCCATCTGCCGCTCATCCTGCCGCCGGTGGTGACAGGCTATCTGCTGCTGCTCACATTCGGCCGGCGCGGCCCGGTGGGCAGTTTCCTCGACCAGGCATTCGGCATCGTCTTCTCCTTCCGCTGGACGGGGGCAGCGCTCGCCGCCGCGGTGATGGCCTTTCCGCTCATGGTGCGCGCCATCCGCCTGTCGATCGAGACGGTCGACCGCAGGCTGGAGGCCGCCGCCTCGACGCTCGGCGCCAATCCGCTGATGGTGTTCCTCACCATCACGCTGCCGCTGATGCTGCCGGGCATCATTGCCGGCGCGGTTCTGGCCTTCGCCAAGGCGATGGGCGAATTCGGCGCGACGATCACCTTCGTCTCCAACATTCCCGGCGAGACGCAGACGCTGCCCTCCGCGATCTACACATTCACGCAGGTGCCGGGCGGCGAGGCGGGCGCGCTGCGCCTGACGCTCGTTTCCATCGTCATCGCCATGGCGGCGCTCATCGCGTCGGAAATCTTCGCCCGCCGGGTCGGACGCAGGCTGGCGGCATGACGATCGCAATGGAAGTGAAGCACCGGCAGGGCGATTTCCTGCTTGCAGCGTCCTTTGCCAGCGGCGACGGCGTCACTGCCTTCTTCGGCGCGTCCGGCTCAGGCAAGACGACACTGGTGAACATCCTCGCGGGACTGATACGGCCCGACCATGCGCGCATCGTCGTCGATGGCCGCGTGCTGACGGACACGGCGGCCGGGGTGAACATACCGGTCCACAGAAGGCGCATCGGCTACGTCTTCCAGGAGGCGCGGCTGTTTCTGCATCTGAGCGTGGAGCGCAACCTTCGCTATGGGCGCAGCTTCGCACCGCGCGGCGAGGCGGATGCTGTTCCGATGGAAGATGTCGTGGAGATGCTCGGCATCGGCCATCTGCTGGCGCGCCGGCCGGCTTCGCTTTCGGGCGGCGAGAAGCAGCGCGTCGCCATCGGGCGGGCGCTGCTGGCCAATCCGCGCCTGATCCTGATGGATGAGCCGCTCGCCTCGCTCGACGGGCCGCGCAAGGCGGAAATCCTGCCCTATCTCGAAAGGCTGCGCGACGAGAGCCGCGTGCCGATCGTCTATGTCAGCCATTCGGTGGCCGAGGTGGCGCGGCTTGCCAATGAGGTCGTGGTTCTCGGCGAGGGGCGGGTGCGCGCGGCCGGCCCGGCCGACGAGGTGCTGCAGCGCCTCGACCTGCTGCCGGAGGGCGAGCGGGCGGAGGTCGGCGCGCTCGTCGCGCTCACGGTCGTGGCCCAAGATCCCGCCTTCGGCCTGACGCAGCTGTCGTCTTCGGCGGGCAACTGGGTTCTGCCGCGCGTCGATGCGGCCGAAGGTTCGGTCGTGCGGGTGCGGGTGCGGGCGCGCGACGTGATGCTGGCGGTCGGGAAGCCGGAAGGCATCAGCGCCCTCAATGTGCTGGAATGTACCGTCGCCGCGCTCTCGACGGGCGAGGGGCCGGAAACGGTGGTGAGGCTCGACAGCGGATCGGATCGGCTGGTCGCGCGCATTACCCGGCGCTCCGCCAGTGAGCTTCAACTGGTGCCGGGCCAGCGCATCTACGCTATCGTGAAGGCGGTGACGTTCGACGAGTCGCGTGCGCGCTGATTGCGTGCATGATCTTTCCCGCAATGTCTGCCATTTTCCGGGGCCTATGCGCTTCAGGTACCGATAAAGGGAGAAGAGGATGGCTGCGCTGAGCCTGCGGATCGATCTCGAACCGGAAGGGCGTATCGGCCCCGGCAAGATCGCCCTTCTGGAAAGCATCGCCACCTATGGGTCCATCTCGGCCGGCGCGCGCGAAATGAACATGTCCTATAAGCGCGCGTGGGATCTGGTCGAGGAGCTCAATACGATCCTCGGCAAGGAGGTGCTTTCGGCGCAGAAGGGCGGCCGCCATGGCGGCGGCGCGCAGCTCACGCCGGTGGGGCTGGCGCTGGTGTCGCGCTTCCGCGCCATCGAGCGCGCCGCGCATGCGGCCGCCGAAACACATCTTGCCGCGCTTCAGGCCGAGATCGCCGCGCGGTAGGCTCATCCGACCTCCGCAACGATCCAGAAGCGCGCCCTACCGAGGCAGTTCGGAAATGCCGCCATGGGCGGCCGACCAGCCGAGCGGATCGGTGAGGAAGCTCTCGACCTCCGCCAGCGTTTCGGCCGGGAACAGCTTCTGCTCGCGCGCGACCTTCAGCACGTCCCACCAGGTGCAGAGATAGTGAAGGCGCATGCCGGCGGCGGCGAGCCGGTCGGGCGTGTCGGGGAAGATGTCGTAATAGAAGACGGCGAAGGTGTCGGTGACTTTCGCGCCAGCCTTCTCGATTGCTTCGGCGAACTTGATCTTGCTGCCGCCGTCGGTGGTCAGGTCCTCGACCAGCAACAGCCGTGCGCCCTCGGGCAGGTTGCCCTCGATCTGCGCGTCGCGGCCGAAACCCTTCGGCTTCTTGCGCACATAGAGCATGGGCAGGCCCATCACGTCCGACAACCAGGCGGCGAAGGGGATGCCGGCCGTCTCGCCGCCCGCCACCGCGTCGAACTGCTCGAAGCCGACGCTGCGGAAGATGGTCGAGGCGGCGAAATCCATGATGGCGGAGCGGATGCGCGGATAGGAGATCAGCTTGCGGCAGTCGATATAGACTGGGCTCGAAAGGCCGGACGTGAAAGTGTAGGGCTCGTCGGCCCTGAAATGCACCGCCTTGATCTCCCACAGCATGCGCGCCACGGTCTCGGCGATCACCGCGCGGTCGGGAAATGTGTTCGAGAACATCGGCAGGCTCCTTGGGCTGGGCGGCGCTTGGCAGTTTAGAAAACGGGCCGCTCCGGCTCTAGCAATATGCGCCGCCGCTCGCCAGCGGGTGGTGCAATATTCCGGTGGATCGGCGTATGGTTCAGGCGCGGCGTCGCAGCGGCCTTGCAAGGGCGGCGCGGCGGATCGCCTGCGGCGGCTGGCCCAGGCCGCGCAGGAAGGCGCGGCGCATGCGGCCGGCATCGCCGAAGCCGGCCTGCTCGGCGACGCGCTCCAGCGGCGCGTGGCCGCTCTCCAGCGCCGCGCGCGCCATTTCCAGCCGCAGCCGCTCCACCGCCTTGGCCGGCGTCGTGCCGGTTTCGGCCGCGAAGGCGCGGGCGAAGTTGCGGGGGCTCATGGCCGCTTGTTCGGCGAGGCGCTCCACGGTCAATGGTTCCGAAAGCCGGTCGCGCATCCATGCGACGAGATCGGCGAAGCGGCCGCTGCCGTCGCCAAGCTCGACCAGCGCGGAGAATTGCGACTGGCCGCCCGGCCGGCGCTGGTGCACGACGAGCTGCTGCGCCGTGCGCCGCGAAATGTCGGCGCCCAGATCCTCCTCGATCAGCGCCAACGCGAGGTCGATGCCGGCGGTGATGCCGGCGGAGGTCCAGACATGGCCGTCGCGGATGAAGATGCGCTCGCCGTCGAGCTTCACCCGCGGGTAGCGGCGGGCGAAATGGTCGCAGCTTGCCCAATGGGTGGTGGCGCGGCGGCCGTCGAGCAGCCCCGCCTCAGCCAGCAGGAAGGCGCCTGAGCACACACTGGCGATGCGCCGCGCCGTGGCCTGCCGGAGCCATGGCACGATGCGCATGAGGTCGGCCATCGAGCGGGCGACATCACCGCCGGAGACGAGGATGGTGTCGTAGTCGCGGTCGTCCAGCGGGGCGGCCGCAAGCGACAGGCCGGACGAGCTTTCCACCGCGCCGCCTTCTGGCGAGAGGACGTGGAGCGCGTAGCTGTCCGGCCGGAAGCGGCCGGCGATCTCGAAGGCCGCGACGGGACCGGTCACGTCGAGGATCTGGAAGCCGGGGAAGGTGACGATGGCGATGCGGCGCATGGCAGTTTTTGCCTGTTCTATGTCATTTCAGCCATAGCGTACCGCGCCTAGCCTTGCCGTCAATCGCAAGGAGGAAGACATGCGCAAGCGGATCGTTCTGTGGGCATGCGTCGCCATCGTCCTGCTTCCGGTGCTCAGTCTGGCGGGGTGGATCGCCATGCTGCCATCGCCGGCTGCCCGCACCGTGCCGCCGGCCGTCGCGGAGGCCGAGCATCAGGCGATGCTTGCCGCGCTCAAGCCGCCGAAACGGGAGCGGCCCGTGGTGGCGATCATCGGCATTAACAACGCCACCGAAACCAACGACTATCTCATGCCCTACGGCATATTGCGCCGTGCCGACATTGCCGATGTGATGGCGCTTGCCACCGCGCCTGGGCCGGTCATGCTCTTTCCCGCGCTGACCGTCGAGCCGCAGGCGACGGTTGCGGAGTTCGACCGGCAATATCCCGACGGCGCGGACTATGTGGTCGTGCCGGCCATGAGCCGCGACGACGATCCGATCGCCCTCGCCTGGATCAGGAAGCAAGCGGAAAACGGTGCCATCATCGTCAGCGTCTGTGCCGGGGCGAAGGTCGTGGCGGCGGCCGGGCTGCTCGATGGCCGCCGCGCCACCACGCACTGGTACTATCTGGACGAGATGCGCGAGAAGTGGCCCGGCTTCGACTATGTCGCCGACCGGCGGATGGTGGTGGACCGCGGCGTGGTGACGACGACCGGCGTCACAGCCTCCATGCCGATGATGCTCACGCTCATCGAAGCCATTTCGGGACGCGCCAAGGCCGAGAGCGTCGCGCGCGATCTTGGCGTCGCCATCTGGGATGCCCGCCATGACAGCAGCGCGTTCACGATGACACGACCCTTCGCCATGACCGCTCTTGGCAACCTGCTGCCGTTCTGGCGTCATGAAGAGATCGGCCTGCCCATCGCGCCGGGCGTGGATGAGGTGTCGCTGGCGCTCACCGCCGATGCATGGTCGCGGACATATCGCTCGCGCGCGCTCACGTTGGCATCGGGCGTGGTCGAATCGCGCAGTGGCATCCGCATCGTTCCGGATCGCGTTCCGGCCGAGAGCGAAGGGTTTTTCCAGCCGCTGTCCGGTAATCTCCTGCCGCCCGCGCCTGCGCTTGACGATGCGCTGGGAAAGATCGCCGGGCGCTACGGCCAGCGAACCCGCGATTTCGTGGCGATGCAGCTCGAATATCCCCAGCCCGCACTTCCTTAGTTGGCGATGGGCATAAATCTGCGGCTGTGCCGCCACAAGAAATTGACATCCTCAGACCCCCTATGGCTAGATGTAGTTATCACGGTCTCCCGAGTCGTTTTTCGGCCAGGGAGCTAAGAGGGAAGCCGGTGCCCCGTTGAGGGAATGCCGGCGCTGCCCCCGCAACTGTAAGCAGCGAGTTGCTGTCGCTTGAGTGTCACTGGCGCCATCGGGTGCCGGGAAGGCCAGACAGCGGCGACGACCTGCGAGCCAGGAGACCTGCCGTGATGACAGAAACGAACCTCGGGCGGGGTGTCCGGCGGTGCGCAAGACTTGCTCGCGCTTTCGTCGCGGCATGGTCATCGCGTCTCCGGCAAACCCCGTCCTTAGCGCCACGGGGACAAGGATGCCGGCTACAGCAACACAGATCACCAGCGGGACCGTCGGGGTTCCGATTTCACTCGATGACAGGAATGGTCCGGCGACGGAGCCCGGCTATCGCGTCATCCGGCGCAATGGCGGTGTCACGCCGTTCGATCCGACCAAGATCACCGTCGCCTTGACCAAGGCTTTCCTGGCGGTCGAGGGGTCCACCGCCGCCGGCTCGCGGCGCGTGCATGGCATTGTCGAGGAACTGACGGAGCAGGTGGTCGGCGCGCTGACGCGGCGCGCGGGAGAGGGCCGCATCTTCCACATCGAGGACGTGCAGGACCAGGTGGAACTGGCGCTCATGCGCGGCGAGCACCACAAGGTGGCGCGCGCCTATGTGCTCTATCGCGAGGAGCGGGCGCGGGAACGGGCTGCGGAGAAGGCGGCGGTGGCGACCTCGGCAGCACCTTCGCTGAAGGTGAAGGCCGATGACGGCAGCCTCGCGCCCTTGGACGATGCGCGTCTCGCCCGGGTGGTCGAGGAAGCCTGCGAGGGTCTTGCCGACGTATCGGCCGAGCCGATCCTCAAGGAGGCGCAGCGCAACCTCTATGACGGCATCTCGCTGGACGAGCTTTCGTTGGCGCCGATCCTGGCCGCACGCACGCTGGTGGAACAGGAGCCGAACTACGCCCTCGTCTCCGCGCGCCTGCTGATGGACCGGTTGCGGCGCGAGGCGCTGTCCTTCGTCTCCGGGCAGGCCGAGCAGGCGACGCAGGCCGAAATGACCGAGCGCTATGCAAGCTATTTCCCGCAATTCATCCGGACCGGCATCGAGGCGGAGCTGATCGATCCCGAGCTCGGCCGCTTCGATCTCGCTCGTCTTAGCGCCGCGCTCAAGCCGCAGCGCGACATGCAGTTCCAGTATCTCGGCCTGCAGACCCTCTACGACCGCTACTTCCTGCATACCGAGGGCAAGCGTTTCGAGCTGCCACAGGCCTTCTTCATGCGGGTCGCCATGGGGCTGGCGCTGCGCGAGATCGACCGCGAAGCGCGCGCCATCGAGTTCTACGATCTGCTGTCGTCCTTCGACGTGATGGCGTCCACGCCGACGCTGTTCAATTCGGGTACGACGCGGCCGCAGCTTTCGTCCTGCTTCCTGACCACGATCGGCGACGACCTCGACGCGATCTTCAAGGGCATCAAGGATAATGCGCTGCTCGCCAAATATTCGGGCGGGCTGGGCAATGACTGGACGCCGGTGCGCGGGCTGGGTGCCCACATCAAGGGTACCAATGGCGAGAGCCAGGGCGTGGTACCGTTCCTCAAGGTCGCCAACGACACGGCGATCGCCGTCAACCAGGGCGGCAAGCGCAAGGGCGCGGTCTGCGCCTATCTGGAGACGTGGCACGTCGATATCGAGGAATTCCTCGATCTGAGGAAGAACACCGGCGACGACCGCCGCCGCACGCATGACATGAACACCGCCAACTGGGTGCCGGACCTGTTCATGCAGCGCGTGGAGGCCGATGGTGAATGGACGCTGTTCTCGCCGGACGAGGCCTCCGACCTGCACGACAAATACGGCCTCGCTTTCAAGTCTGCTTACGAAGCCTATGAGGCGAAGGCGGCGGCGGGCAGCTTGAAGGTGTTTCGCAAGGTGAGGGCGCTCGACCTGTGGCGCAAGATGCTCACCATGCTGTTCGAGACCGGGCACCCATGGGTTACCTTCAAGGACCCTTGCAATATCCGCTCGCCACAGGGCCATGTCGGCGTGGTGCATTCGTCGAACCTGTGCACCGAGATCACGCTCAACTCGTCGAAGGATGAGGTGGCGGTGTGCAACCTCGCCTCGGTCAACCTCGTCAACCACCTGACGGAGACGGGCATCGACCACGACAAGCTGGCGCGTACGCTGTCGACCGTGATGCGCATGCTGGACAATGTCATCGACATCAACTTCTACACGATCCCCGAGACGCGGAAGTCGAACCTCAGGCACCGTCCGGTGGGTCTCGGCCTGATGGGCTTCCAGGATGCGATCCAGAAGCTGCGCATCGCCTATGCCTCGCAGGCGGCAATAGAGTTCGCCGACCGCAGTATGGAGGCCATCAGCTTTCACGCGATCTCGGCATCGGTGGACCTTGCCGCCGAGCGCGGGCGCTATCCGAGCTTTGACGGTTCGCTGTGGTCGAAGGGGATCCTGCCGATCGACTCGATAGGCCTGTTGGAAGAGGCGCGCCCCGGCGTGGACATGGACAGCGGTTCCACGCTCGACTGGGACAGCCTGCGCAAGCGCGTCATGGAGACAGGCATGCGTAACTCCAACACGATGGCGATCGCGCCAACGGCGACGATCTCGAACATCTGCGGCGTGTCGCAGTCGATCGAGCCCGCCTACCAGAACCTGTTCGTGAAATCGAACATGTCGGGCGACTTCACGGTGGTGAATGCGCAGCTCGTGCACGACCTGAAGGCGCGCGGCCTCTGGGACGAGGTCATGGTGTCCGACCTCAAATATTTCGATGGATCGGTGGGCCAGATCGACCGCGTGCCGGACGACCTCAAGGCGCTCTACGCGACTGCCTTCGAGCTCGACTCGTCCTGGCTGATCGAGGCCGCCTCGCGCCGCCAGAAATGGATCGACCAGGCACAGTCGCTCAACCTCTACATTGCCAATCCGAGCGGCAAGAAGCTGGATGAGCTTTACCGCTTCGCATGGAAGAAGGGGCTGAAGACGACCTACTATCTGCGCTCGCGCTCGGCCACCCATGTCGAGAAGTCGACGCTCAAGGGCACCGACGGCAAGCTCAACGCGGTGTCGGCGACGGTGGCAGCCGCGCCCATCGCGATCAATCCGGATGCGGCGTGGGGCAAGGCCTGCGCGGTGGACGACCCGGAATGCGAGGCCTGCCAGTAGGAACGCGCAGCCCTCTCCATCACGCTTTCGCGTGCCACCTCTCCCCCGTTTTGTGGGGGCGAGGAAGAGAGCCCAGATTGCCACCAGCCTTTCCTCGCCCCCTGCGAAGGGGGAGAGGTGTCCGCGAAGCGGACGGAGAGGGGGTAGCTCAAGATCAAAGGAATTAGACATGCTCGACTGGTCCGAACCAAAAACCACGCCCGCCAACCTCATCCCCGCACCAGCCGCCGACGCCACCGGTCTTGGCGAGATCGAGCGCGGTGGCGCGCGCGTGACGGTGGATGGCAAGCGGATGATCAACGCCCGTGCGGACGTGAATCAGCTTCTGCCGCTAAAGTACCGCTGGGCATGGGAAAAATACCTGTCCGGCTGCAACAATCACTGGATGCCGACCGAAGTTTCCATGCAGGCCGACATCGCGCTGTGGAAGTCGAAGGACGGGCTGACCGAGGACGAGCGGCGCATGCTCAAGCGCAATCTCGGCTTCTTCGCAGCTTCGGAAAGCCTCGTCGCCAACAATATCGTTCTGGCGATCTACCGGCACCTGACCAATCCCGAATGCCGCCAATACCTGCTGCGCCAGGCCTTCGAGGAAGCGATCCATACGCACACCTTCCAGTACATCGTGGAAAGTCTGGCGCTGGACGAGGGCGAGCTGTTCAACATGTATCGCGAGGTGCCGTCGATCACCGACAAGGCGGCATGGGCGCTGAAGCACACGCAGAACCTCGACAATCCGAACTTCAAGACCGGCACGCCGGAAGCCGACCAGTCCTTCCTACGCGACCTCGTCGCCTTCTATGTCATCTTCGAGGGCATGTGGTTCTACACCGGCTTCGCGCAGATCCTGTCGCTCGGGCGGCGCAACAAAATGGTCGGCATCGCCGAACAGTACCAATACATATTGCGCGACGAGAGCATCCACCTGAACTTCGGCATCGACGTCATCAACCAGATCAAGCTGGAAAATCCGCATCTGTGGACCAAGGCGTTTCAGGATGAGGTACGTGGCATGATCTCTGACGCAGCGGAGCTGGAGGCCGCCTATGGCCGCGATACGATGCCGCGCGGCTTCCTCGGGCTGAATGCAGCACTTTGCGAGCAATATATGCACTTCATCGCCAACCGCCGCTGCGCGCAGCTCGGCCTCGCGCCGGTCTTTGCGGAGGCGGAGAATCCGTTCCCGTGGATGTCGGAGGCGATGGATTTGAAGAAGGAGAAGAACTTCTTCGAGACCCGCGTGATCGAGTATCAGAACGGTGGCGCGCTGAGCTGGGACTGAACCATGGCGGAGGCGCGGCCGGGTTCGGAAATTGAATCCGGTCCGCGTGCCAAGGTGTTGTTCTTGCTGGCGATCAGCCCGCCGAGAGATCTTCGATGACCAGTGTGTCCATCGGGATGTCGTGCCATTGCGGGAAGATCGTCGGCAGCCTGCCGAGTTCGAAGCCGACGCCGATGGTGAGCGGCTTGGCCGGCATCGCGGCCAGCGTGCGATCATAGAACCCGCCGCCATAGCCGAGGCGGTAGCCGGCAGCGTCGAAGCCGACCAGCGGCGAAACGACAATATCGGGGAAGACCTCCTCGCCGCCCGCCGGGATCGGGATGTTCCAGACACCCTTTTCCAGCTTCTCGCCGTTCTTCCAGGTGCGGAAGACGAGCGGTTTTCCCTTGGCGACAACGATCGGCAGGGCAAGGCGCCCGCCGCGCGCGACGATGGACGCGCCCCATTCGCGCAGGTCGGGCTCGGCGCGGAAGGGCCAGTAGATGCCGACCGTCCGCCCCGCCACGTCGCCGACGATCTCATCGAGGCGGGTGGCGATACGTTTGCCGGCAGCCGTGCGCGCATCGGCAGGGGTCGCCATGCGGGCATCGATCAGGCGGGCGCGTTCGGCCTTGCGCCAGCGGGCGACGTCGATGGCCGCCTGCGGGTCGCTCGGCTGGAAGCCGAGATAGTCCGCATCCAGTTCGTGCATGAAGCAGGGCGGCGAGGCATAGCCGGCGGAAGCGGGCTTGTCTGTATTATCGGCCATTCGATCCTCCTGATGCCATGATCGCAAGCGCCTCGTCGGCGAGCTTGCGTGTCAGTTCGCCGGCTGGCATTTCCCGGCAGAGCCGCGCTGATTGCCCCGCCCAGAGCGACATGAAATCGCTGGAGCCGGCCTTTTCGGATGCTGCGCGCAGCGGCGCCAGCGCGCCGCCGGCGAGCGGAAAGGCCGGCGCTTCACCGGTCATCGGCCCGACCTCCCGCATGACGCGATTGACGATGCCCCGCGCGGGGCGGCCGGTGAATATGTTGGTGAGCGCGGTATCCTCGACATGCTCCCCGCGCAGCGCCGCGCGATGAAGCGGCGCAACCCGCGCCTCGGGCGTGAAGAGATAGGCGGTGCCGACCTGCACCGCGCCAGCCCCGAGGGCAAAGGCCGCGACGATGCCGCGCGCGTCGGAAATGCCGCCGGCGGCGATGACCGGCACCTTCACCGCGTCGGCCACCTGCGGCACGAGCGAGAATGTGCCGACCTGCGTGGCGATGTCGTCGCTCAGGAACATGCCGCGATGGCCGCCGGCCTCGTTGCCCTGGGCGATGATGGCGTCGCAGCCGTGATCTTCCAGCCAGCGGGCTTCGCGCACGGTCGTGGCCGATGAAAGGATTTTCGCGCCCGCTGCCCGGACGCGGTCGAGCAGGTGGGGTTCCGGCAGGCCGAAATGGAAGCTCACCACTTCGGGGCGGAATTCCTCGACCAGCGCGCAGGCGCTTTCATCGAAGGGCGTGCGGTTCGATGTCGGCGCGTCCAGGGGCAGGCCGAGTTCGTCGTAATAGGCCTTCAGCCGGTTGCGCCAGCGTGTCTCCCGCGCCGCGTCGAAGGAGGGCGGTGTATGGCAGAAGAAGTTGAGGTTGACCGGCCTGGCGGTTGCTTCCCGGATCGTCTCCAGTTCGCTGGGCACCTGCGCTATGTCCATGGTGGCGCAGGGCAGCGAGCCGAGCCCGCCGGCCTCGGCCACTGCGATCACCATCTGCGAAAAGACCGGACCGGCCATCGGCGCCTGTATGATGGGCAGTTCGACGCCCAAGAGGTCGATCGCGCGCCGGTCTGGCCACATTCCGTTTCTCCCTTTGATTTTCAGGCCGCTGCGGCGAGCCGGCCCCGGTGCACTATTGGCGGGTGGCGACACCCCGGACAACTGAAATTATTCGCAGCTTCAGAGCAAATTTTCTGCACCAAACATGGCCCGCACCCTGCCGGCGAAGGCCGCCGGATTTCCATGCCGGGTCGACCGTTGCGGCAAGCCGCGCAAAGATAGAACGAATTTCCTTGCTGGCACAGAAGGGTTCTGCGACACGCGCCATCGCGTCGGATGGCGACGCAGGCGAGCCGCCATTGGTGCGGGACCTCCTGAAGTGCGTGCATGTCATGAATAGAATTTTCTCCGGCTTTCGCCCCGTTCTCGACCGGCTTGGGGAATATTTCGTTCCCATCCTTGCCGGCGCAACGCTTCGGGAACGGTTGATCGGCTGCGCCGGTGCGCTGCTGGGCGTCATCCTCACCGGAATGATCTGCGATGCGATCCTCGGCAGCGGAGCCCATGTGCCGCTGATCGTCGCGCCCATCGGCGCGTCGGCGGTGCTGCTGTTTGCGGTGCCGGCTAGCCCGCTGGCGCAGCCATGGCCGATCATCGGCGGCAATACGATCTCTGCCCTTGTCGGGGTCACGGTAGCGCGGTTTCTTCCCGATCCGTTCCTTGCGGCGGGTGTCGGCGTCTCGCTGGCGATCCTCGTCATGTCCTTCACTCGCAGTCTGCACCCGCCGGGCGGCGCGGTTGCGCTGTCCGCGGTGATTGGCGGGCCGGCGATCCTCTCGGCGGGATATGCCTTTCCCTTCATCCCGATCGCGCTGAACTCGCTCCTTCTGGTCTTGCTGGGCGTGGCCTTCCACAAGGTCTCGCGCCGCTCCTATCCGCATGTGCCGGTGCCGGTCGCCGGCAATACGCACAGGACATCGGACCTGCCGGCCATGTTGAGGGTGGGTTTCCGGCGCGAGGATATCGACGCCGCGCTGCTTGCGCTCAACGAGACCTTCGACATCGACCGCGACGACCTGGATCGTATCCTGCGGCGCATCGAACTGCAGTCGCTCGTGCGGCTGCATGGCGAGCTGACCTGCGCGGAGATCATGTCGCGCGACGTGATCAGCATCCCGGCGGATGCGTCGCCGGAGCGCGCCCGCATGCTGCTCCTGGCGCATAATATCCGCACGCTGCCAGTAATCGGGGACGATGGGCGGCTGGTGGGTATCGTCGGCTTGCGGGAACTCGAAGGCGCGACGGACCGGCTCATTCACGCGGTATCGCCCGCCGCCGTGGCATCGCCCGACGAACATGCGCTGAAGCTGCTGCCCGTGCTGACGGATGGACGCTCCCACGCCGTCATCATCATCGATGCCGCACATCATGTGCTGGGCATGATCACGCAGACGGATCTGCTGGCCGCTGCCGCTCGGCTGCTGCGCCATGAGGGAGGCGTCAAGCCGCCGTCCAATATCCGTCCCCTATCCGGAATTCGCGCCTGACGGCATGATGCCGGTCATGCTCCTGCCCGGACTGCGGCGTTCGGGCTGGAGCGGCATCAGCAGGTCGCCGGTGGCCAGCGCATCCCCCTGGAGGATCTCCGCGTAGATCGAAGCGGCGATCCCGGTCGCGCCGCGTACGCCGGGCAGGATGCCTGCCGGAGCGCGGATGCGCGCAATCGCAGCATCGTCGAAACCGTCCGCCTTGAGGCGCATCACGCGCAGCGCATGCGTTCTCCTGCTGCCCATCGCGCCGATATAGAAGGCGTCCGAGCGCAGGATTTCGGGAAGCAGACCCGTCTCCCATTCATGATCGTGGAATGCCAGCACCACCGCTGAACGTGCATCGATGCCCAGAAGCCTTTCGCCGGCGGCGCGGCCTATCGCCCGGCTTTCAATCTCATCCACCGCCGCGGCCTCCCGCGTGATTTCGTCGGATGAGGCGACGATGACGTCGAAGCCGCCCGACCTGGCCAGGCGGGCCAGCTGAACGGTGACCGGGCCTATGCCCGCCACGACCAGTTGGCGCCGGGGCAGGCAGAGACGGCGGAACGGACCCGTCCGGCCGCCCTCGACCAGTGGCCCGCCCGCGTCGGGGATTTCCATCGCGCAGGGCATCCGGCGGTGGAAGGCGGCATCGATGCGCTGGAATTCGGAGGCAGGGATGCCGACGTCGATCACCAGTTCGATCGCGCCGCCGCAGGGCAGGCGAATGTCCATATAGGGCGAGCCGCGCCCATATCGCACCCGGCGGGGCGCCCCGCTCCGGATCGCCGCGCAGGCTTCCGCCGCGATCGCCCGCTCGATGCAGCCACCGGAAAGATAACCTACCCATTCGCCGGTTTCGGCGACCGCCATCTGGGCGCCGACGCGTAGCGGCGACGAGCCCTCGATCTCGACCAGCGTCACGATCGCCGTGCGGATCGACCTTGCCGCCCGGTCGCATGCGAAATCGACGACATAGTCGTCAAACATGTCCCAGCGACCCTGCCGGTCCTTCATGACGGGCCCGCCTCCCTCCCTTTGGCCGGATGTCCGTCCTGCAGATAGTCGCGCAGCACCACCGCATTATTGTGTTCGGTGTCGGCGCTGGCGAAGAGCAGCGTGACCGTCCCATGCCCGGCCGCTTCCCGCAGGGCCGCGAGTGCGTCCTGGTTCTGCGCGATCTCCTTGCGGTAGCGCCGGCCGAATTCCTGCCAGTCATCCGGATTGTGATGGAACCAGTTGCGCAACTCGTCGCTGGGCGCGATCTCCTTCATCCAGTCGCTCAGGCGGGCGCGTTCCTTCGACATGCCTCTCGGCCAGAGGCGATCGACGAGGATGCGCTTGCCGTCGGACTTGGTCGGCGTCGCATAGATGCGCTTGATGCAGACCTGTCCGGTATCGGCGGGCTTTCCTGTCTCGCTTGAACTCATTGTCGTCGCTTCCGTTGGCGCACAAATGTCGTGCGGGAAGCGTATCTGCGGTGTCGGAATGCCGGCAAATGAATTTATCCACTAGTTGAGTGCAATAATTTTGCTTTGTCTTCGTCGGTGCAAGAGCGCATTGCGGGTTCGGGATCATCGACCGGGGAATGAGCAATGCTGTCCGATCTTTTCAGGAACAACCGGGCCTGGGCGGCTTCGCGTTTGAGCGAGGACGCGCACTATTTCGACAGGCTCTCGGCGATCCAGCGGCCGGAATATCTGTGGATCGGCTGTTCCGACAGCCGCGTCCCCGCCAATGTCATCACCGGGCTGGAGCCGGGCGAGGTGTTCGTCCACCGCAATGTCGCCAACCTCGTCCATCCGAGCGATCTCAACCTGCTTTCCGTGCTGGAATACGCCATCGAGACGCTGGAGGTACGCCATGTCATCGTCTGCGGCCATTATGGATGCGGGGGAATCAGGGCGGCTGCGGATGGCGAGCGCCACGGCGTCATCGACCACTGGCTGCAACCCGTCCGGGAGGTTGCGGAGGAGAACGCGGCGGAACTGACGGGGCTGGAGGACGGCGAGGCGCGGCTGGACCGGCTGTGCGAGCTCAGCGTGCGCGCGCAGGTGAACCGCCTGGCCCGCACACCGACCATGATCTCGGCCCGGAAGGCCGGCAGGAAGGTCAATATTCATGGCTGGATCTATGGCCTGCGCGACGGGCTGCTCTCCGACCTGCGATGCAAATGAATTCTGCTGGGTGCCGATTTTGCCGGCTTTCTCCTCACGACAAACCAAACTCAATGCGGTATCAATTCAAGAATATTGCATTGAGGAGCGCGATGGATATCGACCGCGCACGGACCTTTCTTGAAATCGTCCATACGGGAAGCTTCCTGAAGGCGGCGGAGCGCCTGCACGTCACGCAGACGACGGTGAGTGCGCGCGTCAAGACGCTGGAGGAGGAACTGGGGCGGCAGCTTTTCGTGCGCAACCGCAATGGTGCGCGGCTGACCGCGGCCGGCATCGAGTTCGAGCGCTTCGCCCAGATGTTCGTGCAGGTGTGGGAGCGGGCGCGCCAGCAGCTCGCGGTGCCCTTGGGCAAGACCGGCGTGGTGACGCTGGCCGCGGAGCTCAGCCTGTGGAGCCCGCTGCTGGTCGACTGGATGGCGGGGATCAAGTCCGACGAGCCGCATCTGGCGGTCCGCGCCCATGTCGGCCTGCCCGACCAGCTCGTGGAGGAGCTGCGGACAGGCACGATCGACGTCGCGCTTCTCTATTCGCCGCAACTCCTGCCGGGCTTCGAGGTGGAGCCGCTGATCGAGGAGCAGCTGGTGCTGGTGACTTCACGGAGCGGCGAAGCGGCGGAGGACCAGGAATATGTCCATGTCGACTGGGGGCCTGCCTTTTCCGTCCAGCATGGTGGGCATGCCACCTCGTCGGAAGAGATCGGAACATTTGCAGGCTTCGGCCCGCTGGGACTGGCCTATCTGCTCAAGGTCGGCGGTACGGGCTATTTCCGGCGCGGAATGGTGAAGCCGCTGATCGACGAGGGCCGGCTTGCGCTGGTGGAGAACGCCCCGGTCTTCGCCTATCCGGCCTATGCGGTCTATCCGGCGGATACCGGACATCGTGGCGAAGTCGCCGCCTCGCTCGCAGTGCTCAGAAAGGTTCTGGGTGCCGGCGTCGGGTAGGCGAAGCCCCTTTCTCCGCCTATGCAGAAGGGGGTTCGCAGCAGGCCGACGGCTGAGGGACATGCTTATTTCAGCCTGGGAAAACCGGCTGCCACAGCGGCATGGTCAAGGATTGCTGCCCGCCGGCGGCGTTTCGTCGATGGTGAGGGAGCCGCCACCCATGCCGCCCCCGCCCATTCCCATGCCGCCGCCTCCACCGCCACCGCCGCCACGCGAGCCGCCGCCGTCGCGTTCGCCCTTGCCGCGGCCGCTGGCGCCGGATGGCCGGGTTGGCCCCTGTGCGGGGACTGTCACGTCAGGCGGCACCGGCGCAAGGTCGAGCGCATCGCGAATGAAATTCCGCAGCGAGACGACGAGTTCGCCCGTATGGACGGGCTTTCCGGTCACCATGTCCTGGACGGCCTGCGCGGCAAGGCGGACCTGCTCTTCCGTGCCGAGAAGGATGATATCGGAAAGCGCGGCCTCGACGGCGTCGCGGATGCGGCGCGCCCGATCGGAGGATGAGACGCCGTCGCGGGGGAGATCGGCTTCTCCCGACTGTTCGACGTCGCCTGTCGGCTGCGCGCGCCGGCGCAGGTCGCGCATGTGGGTCGGGTCGACAGCCAGATTGCCGGTGAAGGAGCCGCCCAGCGTCTTGTAGGCGGCAATCAGCGTGCGCAGTCTTTCGTTGATCTGGCGGTTGGTACGCTCGCGGCGCTGCTGGATGGTGAACATCATGATCAGCCGGATGCCCATGGAGATGAGCGTGAAGAGCGCCAGGCCGATCAGCGTCAGGAAGATGCTCTGCCAGGAACTGAAGTCGAAACCGCGCAAGTGACCTCCGTTTCGTGCCCCCAACGACCCCGCATCCTTGTCCCGGCGCGGCGGAATTCGCAACCGCATTTCGCCGGAGACCAGTGCCGCGACGGTGATCGGAGAAAGGTTGCGGCGGATAAGAAGTCCGCAAATTGCATTGCATGTGTGCCGATATTCCGTTCACTTTGTCCTGACAATTCGGCGCCGTCGCCTGAGCTGACGCCGAAGCGGTTCGGGAGGAGATGAAATGCGGCTGAAGGACAGGGTTGTCGTCATCACCGGCGCGGCCGGCAATATCGGCGCGGCGACCGCGCGGCGCTGCGCGCGCGAGGGGGCGCGGATCGCTTTGCTGGATCGTGACCGCGCCGGCGTCGAGGCGGTGCGCGATGAACTGGCGGCGACGGCTGAGACGTCGCATGGGAAGCATGTCGCGATGACGCTGGACGTGACCGATCCGGCGCAGGTGCGCGATGTGCTGGGCGAGGTGGCGCGGATGTGCGGCCCGATCCACACGCTGTTCGCCAATGCCGGCATCGAGGGCGGCAGCGTGCCGCTGGAGGACTATCCCGACGACGAGTTCGAGCGGGTGATGAAGGTGAACGTCACCAGCGTCTTCTACACGATGAAGTATGGCGAGCCGCTGATGTGCGACGGCGGCAGTATCGTGCTGACCTCGTCGGTGGCCGGCTTCATCGGCAGCGCCGTCAGCATCGGCTATTCGGCCAGCAAGCATGCGGTAATCGGTCTGATGCGCAGCGGCGCCAAGCATTATGGCCGGCGCGGTATCCGCGTGAACACGATCCATCCCGGCTTCGTGAAGAGCAACATGCTCTCGCGCATCCTTGAGGAGCGCGGCGGCACGGTCACGCTGGAGGACATGATGGCGAACCTGCCGCTGAAGGACTACCTGACGCCGGACAATATCGCCGACACCGTGGCCTATCTCGCCAGCGACGACAGCCGCATGGTGACAGGCCAGACGCTGGTGATCGACAGCGGCTTCATGCTGCGCTGAGGGAGGAGAGCATGACGAAGACCAACCTGCCGGGTCCGGCACCGGACCAGCAGCGCGCGATGCTGCGCACGATGAAGCTGATCCGCGCCATGGAATCGCGCCTCAGCCAGGACAGTTTGCAGGGCCTGCTGCCGGGCACCGTTCATCTCTATATCGGCCAAGAGGCGGTCGCTGCGGGCGTCTGCGCGCATCTCAAGGATGACGACAAGATCACCAGCACCCATCGCGGGCACGGCCACTTCCTCGCCAAGGGCGGCTCGCCGGCGGCGATGATGGCGGAGATCCACGGCAAGGACACCGGCGTTTGCCGAGGCATGGGCGGTTCCATGCATGTGGCCGATGTGAGCAAGGGCATTCTGGGCGCCAACGGCATCGTGGCCGGCGGCATGGCGATTGCGACGGGTGCGGCCCTCGCTGCCCAGTTGGACGGCAAGGGCGGCGTGGCGGTTGCCTTCTTCGGCGACGGCGCGGCCAATGAAGGCGTGTTCATGGAGAACCTGAACATCGCCGCCGTGTGGAACCTGCCGCTGATCTTCATGTGCGAGAACAATGGCTATGGCGAATTCACGCCGGCCCATACCGTCACCGCCGGGCGGCTGATCGACCGGGCGCGCGCCTTCGGCATGCCCTGCCACGAGGTCGACGGCAATGATGCGGATGCGGTCTGGGCCACCGCGGCGATCGCGATCGAGCGGGCGCGGGCGGGGGAGGGACCAAGCTATATCGAAGCCGCGACCTATCGCATCCACGGCCATTTCGAGGCCGAAGCCATGATGCTGAAGAAGCCCTATCGCGCGGCCGAGGAGATCGAGGCATGGCGGGGCCGCGACCCGATTGCAGCCTATGTCGCGCGGCTGACCGAGGCCGGCGTGGTGACGCCGGAGGACGTTGCGGACCTCGACGAGGAGTTTGCCGAGGTGGTGGAGAAGGCGGTAGCCGACGCGCAGGCAGCGCCCCTGCCGTCAAACGACCTTGCCGCATCGCTGATGTTCACCAACCGGACCGTCGAGGTGATGGCATGAAGAAGCGCTACGCCGCAGCCATCAACGAGGCGCTGCATGAGGAGATGGAACGCGACGAGCGCGTGATCCTGTTCGGCGAGGATGTCGAGGCATCGATGTTCGGCGACACCGCCGGTCTGCTCGACAGGTTCGGCAGCAGGCGCGTGCGCAACACGCCGATCAGCGAGCAGACGCTGGCCGGCATGGCGGTGGGAGCTGCAGCCGCAGGCTACCGCCCGGTGCTGCACCTGATGTTCGGCAATTTCGTCTATACGGCGATGGATGCGATCGGCAACCAGATGGCGCGCATCCGGCTGATGACGGGCGGCCAGATGACCCTGCCGCTCACCGTCATCGCCGTCTATGGCGGCGGGCGCTCGTCTGCCGCGCAGCATTCCGATGCGCCGCATCCGGTGCTGATGAATCTCGGCGGCATCAATGTCGCCATGCCGGCCAATTCGGCCGACGGCAAGGGGCTGCTCAAGGCGGCAATCCGCGACGACAATCCCTGCTTCTTCCTGGAGGCGGGCGGGCGCGGCGCGGAAATGGGCGAGGTGCCGGATGGCGAGCACATCGTGCCTTTCGGCGCGGCATCCGTGCTGCGCGAGGGCAAGGACGCGACGCTGGTCGCCATCGGCACGATGGTGAAGCATGCGCGGGTGGCCGCCGACAATCTCGCCGCCGCCGGCATCGAAGTGGACCTGATCGACCCGCGCACCATGGTGCCGCTCGACTATGCGACGATCCTCGCTTCAGTGAAGAAAACCGGTCGCCTCGTCGTGGTGGACGAGGCGCGCGATAGCTGCAGCGCCGCCTCGCAGATCTGCGCGGTGGTTGCTGGGCAGGCCTTCTCCGCGCTGAAGGCGGGGCCGGCGCGGGTGACCGTTCCGGACGTATCGCTGCCCTATGCGCCAGTGGCGGAAAAGTCGTTGATCCCCAATCCCGAGCGGATCGAAGCGCGCGTGCGTGCCCTTATCGGTTGAGGCAGAAGAATATGAAAATGACGCTCAAGCTCGGCCGCTATGGCATGCAGATGGAAGAGGCCACTATCGTGAAGTGGCGCAAGCAACCGGGCGACGATATCGCGCCGGGCGACATTCTTTACGAGATCGAGACCGAGAAGGTGACGCAGGAGGTCGAAGCGCCGGGCGCAGGCCGCTTCATCGAGGCGCTGGTGCCGGAAGGCGAGAACGCGCAGGTCGGGCAGGCGGTCTGCGTGGTGGAGACCGCCTGACATGACTTGCGCCACCGGCTACTGGCATACGGGCGTGACGGTGCGGGATGCCGCACGTTTTGCGGCCTATCTGCACGAGGTGCTGGGTCTGGAGATCGCCGAACCGGTGACGCTGGCCGAAGCCACTGCCGCGACGGTGACCGGCATCGACAATGCCGGCATCCGGGCGACGTTCGCGCGGGGGCCGGGCGTCACCATCGAACTGCTTGAATATGCAAGCAGCCCCGACAAGGCCGCGATGACGCCGCCCGACGGCATTGGCGGCATGCATCTGGCCTTCATGGTCGATGATCTCGACGCGGTGCTGGCTGCCGGCGCGCCCTGGGGCCGCAGGCTGGTCGGCGGCATCTTCACCGCGACCACGGGGCCGAGGACCGGCTGGCGCATCTGCTACACGACAGACGAGGACGGCATCCTCATCGAGTTCGCGCAGGCGGCGCCCTGACTGGCCTTCCGCGTTTCTCGCCTATCTATGATGGAGAGGAGACGGAAATGCGAAACAGGGAGATTGCGGTCGGCATCGCTGTGGGAACCGCAATAGGCGCATCGATAGGCACGGCCATGGGCGATATCGGGATCGGTGTCGGCGTCGGGCTGGCGCTGGGCCTTGCGCTCGGCTCGGCATGGAAGCAGTGGGGCTGAACCGCCAAAAACGAAAGCCCGCCGCGGGAGGAGGTGCGGCGGGCTCGATTCGATCGCGGCGCGGGAGGAGGATGCACCGCTCTCTATGCCTGCGTCACATCCGGGAGGAGTAGATGGCCGACTGGCGTTAGATAGTCAGTGATTTCCGGAGCACAAGACGCTAATCCGCGCTGTCCGCAAAAATCGGATTGACGCAGGGATAGCTGCCGGCTTGCGGGGCGAAAATTCCGGGCATTCGCTGGCTCACAGCATTTCATTGCTGGCTCTTGCGGACATGCCGGCGGAAGATGTTTGCAGATCGGGTCGGCCGGCCACAGGCCGTGGTTCCTCAAGGCGACCAGATGGAGCAGACGATGACCCATATTCCGCTTTCACGGCGCACGATCCTGAAGGGAACGGCGCTTCTGTTGGCAACGACAGCTTTGTCGCGCGCGCAGGCGCAGGGCGGCGGAAGGCGGCTGATCGTTGCCGCCGATTCCGAGCCGCGCAATCTCAATCCGGCAATCGTCGCCAGCAATGGCGTGTTCTTCGTCGCCTCGAAGGTGATCGAGCCGTTGGCTGAAGCCTCCTTCGAGGGTGAGGATGGGCTGGCGCCACGCCTCGCCCTTTTGTGGGAAGGCTCGGAAGACGGCCTGTCCGCCACCTTCAAGCTGCGCGAGGGCGTGACGTGGCACGACGGCAAGCCCTTCACCTCGGCGGACGTCGCCTTCTCGGCGCTGAAGGTCTGGAAGCCGTTGCAGAATCTCGGCCGGCTGGTCTTCGCCAATCTGGAGGCGGTGGATACACCCGACGACCACACAGCAGTCTTCCGCTTCTCCAAGCCGACGCCGTTCCAGCTTATCCGCAACGCGCTGCCGGTCGTCTCCAGTGTGGTGGCGAAGCATGTTTTCGAGAACGAGGCGGATATCGCGGCGAGCCCGGCCAACAACAAGCTCGTCGGCACGGGTCCGTTCAAATTCGCCGAGCACCGGCCGGGCGAATATTACCGGCTGGAGCGCAATGCGGATTACTGGGGCGAGGGTGAGCCGAAGCTGGACGAGATCGTCTACCGCGTGCTGCCCGACCGGGCGGCGGCGGCCGGCGCGCTGGAAGCGGGCGAGATCCATCTCGCGGCCTTCAGCCAGGTTCCGCTGACCGACCTCGACCGCATTTCGAAGGTTGACGGGATCGCCGTCTATTCGAAGGGCTATGAAGCGCTGACCTACCAGCTTGTGGTGGAGATCAACCACCGCCGCAAGGAACTAGCCGACCTCAAGGTGCGTCAGGCGATCGCCCATGCCATCGACAAGGATTTCGTCGTGCGCACGATCTTCCTCGGCTATGCCGCCGCCTCCACCGGCATCGTGCCGAAGAACGCGCCTGAGTTCTATAATCCGGACGTGCCCGTCTATGGGTTCGACGTGGCGAAGGCCAACGCGCTGCTCGATGAGGCCGGCTATGCGCGCGGCGCCAACGGGGTGCGTTTCGCGCTGAAGTTGTTGCCCGCGCCCTATTTCACCGAGACCCGCCAGTTCGGCGACTATCTGCGGCAGGCGCTTGCCGCGGTCGGCATCGACGCCACGGTCGTCAACAACGACTCGGCAGCACACCAGAAGGCGGTCTATACTGACCATGATTTCGATCTTGCCGTCGCGCCGCCGGTGTTTCGCGGCGATCCCGCGATCTCCACCACCATCCTCGTCAGGGGCGGCACGCCGGCCGGCGTGCCCTTCTCCAACCAGGGCGGCTACGCGAACCCTCAGATCGACGCGCTGATCGACAAGGCCAACGAGACTGTGGACATTGCGACGCGCACCGAGCTTTTCAAGCAGTTCCAGCGCAAGGTGGCTGAAGACCTGCCCCTCATCAACGTGGCGGAATGGGGCTTCATCACGGTTGCCAGCACGGCAGTGAAGAACGTCTCGAACAACCAGCGCTGGGCGGTTTCTAACTGGGCCGATACCGAGCTGGAATCGTGATAGGCTGGCGGAAACGCCTCTAAATTATTCCGGTTTGAACCGCCCACCGTCGCGCATGAAACACCTCCACCCTTACCCTCCCCACAAGGGGGAGGGGGTCGTCAGCCTCTCAGAATCCCCCTCCCCCTTGTGGGGAGGGGTGAGGGGTGGGGGTCTACGACGCGGCCGATTCCACCAGAAGCGTAAATGCTCCGGGCATCCCGCATGAACCGTGCCTTCCGCCTTCTCCGGCGCCGAGCGATCAGCAGCATTCCGGTGCTGCTGATCGTTGTCGTGGGCGCCTTCCTGCTGCTGGAAGCCGCGCCGGGCGATGCGGTAGATGCCTATCTCCTGTCGATCGGCGGCGGCGACCCGGCCCTGGTGCAAGCGCTGCGCGAAAGCTACGGGCTCGACCAGTCGCTGCCGGCGCGGCTATCGCTCTATCTTTCGGCCCTAGCGCGGCTCGATCTCGGCTGGTCGGTGACCTTCGGTCGGCCGATCCTCGACCTGATCCTGGAGCGCCTGCCGAACACGCTGTGGTTGATGGGCAGCGCGGTAGCGCTGGCTTTCACCCTAGGCTCTGCGCTCGGCATCATCGCCGGCGCGCGGCCGGGAAGCGTGCGTGACCGGCTGCTTTCGACCGGCTCGCTGGCGCTCTATGCGGTGCCGAGCTTCTGGCTCGGGCTGGTGCTGATCCTCGTCTTCGCGGTGCAGCTGCGCTGGTTTCCCACCTCAGGCATCGCCACCATCGCCTCGGGCAAGCAGGGCATCGCCCGCGCCCTCGACATCGCGCATCACCTAGTCCTGCCGGTCTGCTCGCTGGGCTTCATCTATCTGGCGCTCTTCCTGCGCATGATGCGCGCCGGCATGGCCGAGGCGTGGCGGCAGGACTATGCGCTGGCCGCGCGCGCGAAAGGGCTGGCAAGGCGGCGGATCGTGCTGCGCCATGTGGCGCGCAACGCGCTGCTGCCGCTCGTCACCATGCTCGGGCTACAGGCGGCCTCGATGTTGGGCGGCAGCGTCGTGGTGGAGAGCGTGTTCGCGGTACCTGGCTTTGGCCGGCTGGCGCAGGAGGCGGTCGCCGGGCGCGACGCGCCGCTCTTGACCGGCATCATCCTCGTCAGCGCCGTCATCGTCATTCTCATCAATCTCGCCGTCGACATCGCCTATGGCATCCTCGACCCACGCGTCGGCGCGTCGGAAGGGAGGGCGGCATGAGCCTGCTGCGCCGGCTGTCGCGCTCGCCGGAAGGCCAGGCCGGGCTCGTCCTGCTCGGCCTGCTGGTGCTCGCGGCGCTTCTGGCACCGGTGCTGTTTCCCGACGATCCGCTGTCGATCGCCGGCCCGGCGCTGCTGCGGCCCTTCGCCGATCCGGCCTTTCCGCTGGGCACCGACCGGCTCGGCCGCGACGTATTGGCCGGCCTGTTTCATGGCGCGCGGGCGTCGCTCGCCGTCGGCCTCGCCGCCGCCGCTGTCGCGCTCGTTGCCGGCGCGGTCGTCGGCACGCTGGCTGGCTTTGCCGGCGGGCTGGTGGACGAGACGCTGATGCGCGTGGTGGACGCCTTCCAGACCGTGCCCGGCTTCCTGCTGGCGCTCGCCTTCGTCAGCGTGACCGGCGCGTCACTGCCGGTGGTCATCTTTGCCATCGCGCTGGGCGCATGGACGGGGCCGGCGCGGCTGGCTCGTGCAGAGGTGCTGTCGATCCGCGAGCGTGACTATGTCGCCGCAGCGTGCGTCATAGGCATGCGGCCGCTGGAGATCGCGCTGCGCGAAGTGCTGCCCAACGCCCTGCCGCCGGTGCTGGCGCTTTCGGCGGTGATCGTCGCCAATGCGGTGCTGATCGAATCCGCGCTCTCCTTTCTCGGTTTGGGAGATCCCAACATCGTCACATGGGGCTCGATGATCGCCGAAGGGCGCAACATGCTGCGCACCGCGCCTTTCCTGTCCATCGTGCCGGGCATCGGCCTCGTCGCCACCGTGCTCGGCGTCTATCTCCTCGCGGAGGGATTTTCCGACGCGCTGGCGCGCAGGAGGTCGCGGGCATGAGCGGCAGGCTCGTGACCCTTCGCGGCCTCGGCGTCGCCTATGGCGCGGGGCCGGCCGCGCTGTCGGACATCGATCTCGCCATTTCCGCAGGCGAGCGGCTGGCGGTGATCGGTGAGAGCGGATCGGGCAAGAGCACGCTGGCGCTGGCGCTGGCCGGCCTGCTGCCCGACAATGCGCGCATCGCGGGCGACATCGCATGGGAAGGCGGGATGAAGCCCGTTCCGGGCCGCGACATCGGCTTCGTCTTCCAGGATGCCGGCGCGAGCCTCAATCCGGTGCTGCGGATTGGCGAGCAGGTCGCCGAGGTGGCGCAGAGGCATCTCGGCCTGGACTGGCACGAGGCCTATGCTTATGCGCGCGACCTGCTGGCGCAGGTGCAGGTTCCGGCGCCCGACACCGTATTGCGGGCTTATGCGCATCAGCTTTCCGGCGGCCAGCGCCAGCGCGTGGCGATTGCGGCGGCGATCGCGGCGCGGCCCCGCCTGCTGATCGCCGACGAGCCGACCAGCGCGCTCGACACCATCGTGCAGAGCGAGATCGTGTCGCTTCTCGACCGTCTGGTGCGGGAGGCCGGCATGACGCTGGTCTTCATCAGCCACGACATCGCGCTCGTCTCCGGCTTTGCCGACCGCATCGCCGTGCTGCATCAGGCGCGGCTGGTCGAGGCAGGGCCGGCGGCGGATGTGCTCCGCTCGCCGAAGGCGACCTATACGGCGCGCCTCATCGCCAGCCATATCGGCCTCGATACGCCGCGCCTGGTCGGAGCCCGGGCATGACGGCGTTGCTACGCACCACCGGCCTGTCGAAGACCTTTTCAAGCGCAGGTCGGCGCGTCACCGCGCTGGACGACGTGTCGCTCACGCTGGAAGCCGGCGAGACGCTGGGCCTCGTCGGTCCCTCGGGAAGCGGAAAGTCCACGCTGGCGCGCGTACTCTTGCGGCTCACCGAGCCCGATGCAGGCTGCGTCGACTTCGCGGGCGCGGATTTCACCGCGCTGCGGGGCGAGGCGCTGCGCCAGGTGCGCCGGCGCATCCAGATGGTGTTCCAGGACCCGCTCGCCGCCTTCAATCCACGCGCGACGGTTGCCGATGCGCTGGGCGATCCACTGCGCCTGCACGGTCTTGCCGGCCGGCACGAGCGCCCGGCCGCGATTGCCGGCCTGCTCGGCCGGGTCGGCCTGGCGGAAGATCTCGCCGCACGGCCGATCCACGAAATCTCCGGCGGCCAGCGCCAGCGTGTGGCAATCGCCCGCGCGCTGGCGACCGGACCGGAGCTGATCGTGCTGGATGAGGCGGTCTCCGCGCTCGACGTAACGGTGCGCGGGCAGATCCTCGACCTGCTGGTTTCGCTCCAGCGGCAGAACGGCATCGCCTATGTCTTCATTTCGCACGACCTTGCCGTGGTGCGCGCCGTCTCGCACCGCATCGCGGTGATGGATCAGGGACGGATCGTCGAGCAGGGTCCGGTGCAATCCGTGGTCGAAAATCCGCAATCGGCGACCGCGCGTGCGCTTGTCGCGGCGGTTCCGCGCCTCATGAGGCAGGTGGGGGAAGATGGCGATTGAGCCAGAAAATATACGGTTGGTCGATTCTTGTATACAAGAAGTATCGACAGATCGGTCCGTTTGGACTAGTCCTTCGACCGTGCCGGAGGCGGAGGAGATGATCGTGACGAGGGCAGAGTCGCGCCTTGCACGTTCCGCCGTGGCGGTTTCGGCTGAAGGTTCCCGCCTGCGGGCGGACATCGGAACGGGAGCAGAGTGAATGAGTGCAGATTATGACATCGTGGTCGTCGGCGCTGGCATGGCCGGCATGAGCGCGGCACTCACGGCGGGGCGACTGGGCCGCAAGGTCGCGCTGCTGTCGAATGGCATGCCGGGCGGCCAGCTTCTCAGCATCGAGCACATTGACGGCGTGCCCGGCTATGCCGACGCGCTGGCCGGCTACGATCTGTGCCCGATCACGCAGGAGCAATGCGATGCGGTCGGCGTCGAACTCGTCGTCGAGGCCTGCGAAGGCATTGCGGCAAATGGCGACGGCTGGACCGTGTCGAGCGAGTCGGGCGACATCGGGGCGAGGGCGGTGATCATCGCCAGCGGCACCGCGCTCGCCAAGCTCGGCGTGCCGGGTGAGGAAGCCTTCGCCGGCAAGGGCGTGAGCGATTGCGCGAGCTGCGACGGACCGTTGCTGCGCGGCAAGGTGGCCGTGGTGGTGGGCGGCGGCGATTCCGCCATGCAGGAGGCGCTGGTGGTGGCCGAACATGCGGCCAGGGTGGTGCTGGTCACCAATGGCGATGCGCTGCACGGGCAGGCCGACTACCGCGAGAAGGTCGAGGCCAGCGACAAGATCGAGAAGCGGTTCAATTCGACCGTGACCGAGATCATGGGCGAGGGCGGTGTGAGCAAGGTCAGGATCAAGGATCTGGCGAGCGGCGCGGAGGAAGAACTGGACGCAGACGGTATATTCGTCTTCATCGGCCTTACGCCCAATACGGGCTTCCTTGGCGATCTCGTTCCGCTGGACGGCAAGGGGCATGTTCGGGTCGACGCGGCGCTGCGCACGCCGGTCAAGGGTATCGCCGCCGCCGGCAATGCGCGTGCGGGCGGTGCATTCCGTGCCGCCGGCGTGATGGGCGATGGTGCGATCGCCGCGAAGGCGGTCGACGACTATCTCACGACGGGCGAGTGGGCGTACCAGAACTGACGGGCGACGTCCTTTCGGCCGATCTCATTGTTTTGACCGCATTGTGCGGCGCTTGGCTGCGAACTGTCCCGGCTGCTCAGAACCGGATGACCAGCCTTCCCCTCGTCCCGCCGGCTTCCAGCCGGCGGTGGGCATCCGCGGCTCTTTCTGGCGGATAGGTTTCCGCCACGCGCAGCGTGATCTCGCCGCGCTCGACCTGTTGCCGAAGCCGGTCGAGCTTCTCCCATTCCTGCGCATAGGAGCGCACCAGGGTCGCCGTGAAACGGATATCGCGCTGCGGCGCGCCCAGAAAGCCGCGCACGGATGTGAAGGCGCCGCCGTCGCGGACGGCGGGAATGACGCGCTCATTGAGCACGGCGCCGTCCGCGAGCCCGTCGACCCCTTCGGGGAAGTGCGCGCGAATGCGCGATGCGACATCCTCGCCCCTGCGCACGACGATGTCGGCGCCGAGCGAGGCCACCAGATCCTCGTCCTTTTCGGAGGCGTCGGCGATGACGGTGAGCCCCTCGGTCTTGGCGATCTGGATGACATAGCCGCCATAGGCGCCGGCCGCACCCGTCACCGCGATGACCTGACCGGGCGACAGCCGGAGCAGGTCGAGGGACTGGCGCGCCGTCAGCCCGTTCATCGGCAGGGTGGCTACCTCGGCATGCGTCTTGCCGGCTGGCGCGCGTGCGACTGATCGATGGTCGAGGACGATCTGCTCACGGTACGCGCCGTGGCTGCCTTTCGGCACGACGATCGCCATGACGGCATCGCCGGACTTGAGCCTGTCCGGAACGCCTTCGCCGACCTCATCGACGATCCCGGCCACCTCCATTCCCGGTATGTAAGGCGGCGGATCGACCTTCTGCTGCTCGGCGCGGGAACCGTCGCGTACGGCCATGTCGGTGGGGTTCACCGTCGCGGCATGGACGCGGATCCGCACCTGACCGGCACCGGCGTGAAGTTCGGGCAGATCGAGGACCTGAAGAACGTCCGGGGTGCCATGCGTGAAAAGTCCAACCGCCTGCATCGCTTCATCCTTCCCTGCAATCGGTTCCATCCTCGGCTGGACGAACCCGCGGGGTCAAGCGGTTCATGCGGCCGGAATAATAGTCAGGATCGGGCTTGACCCGCCTGCCTTTCGGGGGTGCTATTGGCGAATGGCTTTGTCGTAGCGGTTGGCTTCGAGATCGGCGTGCGGTTCCCATCCGTCGCCGGATGATTGGCCTATGCGCGGTGAAGCCCGGTTTTTTCTCGCAGCAGGAGGTACCCATGTCAGATCAAGGCAACCCCAGCAATCTTCGGGCAACCGGCTCCACGACGGGCGCCGGCGCTCCCGCACCGAGCGACCGCAATTCGCTCAGCATCGGCGCGGATGGCCCCATCCTGCTGCACGACGTGCATTTCCTTGAGCAGATGGCGCATTTCAACCGCGAGAAAGTGCCCGAGCGCCAGCCCCATGCGAAGGGCGCCGGTGCGTTCGGAGTCTTCGAGACGACCGAGGATGTGTCAGCCTATACAAGGGCCGCGCTGTTCCAGAAGGGCGCCTCGACCGAGATGCTGGCGCGCTTCTCCACCGTGGCCGGCGAAATGGGCAGCCCCGATACCTGGCGCGACGTGCGCGGCTTCAGCCTCAAATTCTACACCAGCGAGGGGAATTACGACCTCGTCGGCAACAATACGCCGATTTTCTTCGTGCGCGATCCGATGAAATTCCCGCATTTCATCCGCAGCCAGAAGCGGCTTCCGGATTCGGGCCTGCGCGACAACCACATGCAGTGGGACTTCTGGACCAACAACCCCGAAAGCGCGCATCAGGTCACCTATCTGATGGGCGAGCGCGGCCTGCCCCGCACCTGGCGCAACATGAACGGCTATGGTTCGCACACTTATATGTGGATCAATGCGAGGGGCGAGAAGTTCTGGGTCAAGTACCACTTCCACACCCAGCAGGGGATGGCGTTCTTCTCCAATGAGGAAGCCGCCGCCATGGCCGGTGCCGATGCCGATTTCCATCGCCGCGACCTGTTCGAGGCGATCGGGCGCGGCGAGCATCCGAGCTGGAAACTGTCGGTCCAGATCATGCCCTATGAGGATGCGAAGACCTACCGGATCAATCCGTTCGACCTGACCAAGACCTGGCCGCATGCGGACTATCCGCTGATCCCGGTCGGCAGGATGACGCTCAACCGTAATCCGGAGAATTTCTTCGCCCAGATCGAGCAGGCGGCCTTCTCGCCTGGCAATACGGTGCCCGGCATCGGCCTGTCGCCGGACAAGATGCTTCTCGGCCGCGCCTTTGCCTATAATGACGCGCAGCGCAACCGCATCGGCACCAATTTCCATCAGCTGCCGGTCAACCAGCCCAAGGTGCCGGTGAACAGCTACATGTTCGATGGCCACATGGCCTATCATCATAGCGGCAACGAGCCGGTCTATGTGCCCAACAGCGGCGGGCGGGCCTGGGCCGACGAGACCGGGCCGGTGGCCGATGGCTGGGAGGCCGACGGTGCGATGGTGCGCAGCGCCTATACGCTGCGCAGCAATGACGACGATTTCGGCCAGCCGGGCATTCTCGTGCGCGACGTGTTCAACGACGACCAGCGCGCCAGGCTCGTGGATCAAGTGGCCGGCAGCCTGCTGGGCGGCGTTCGCGAACCGGTACTGGGTCGCGCATTCCAGTATTGGAAGAGCATCGATGCCGATGTCGGCGCCCGGATCGAGGAAAAGGTGCGTCGGGCCGGCGCGCCGAAGCCCGCCGAAGGCATGGGAGAGGGCTGAGCAAGCCGCGCTCCTCGTGTCGCGAACCGCGCCCGTCCGTTCCCACAGCGGAACCGACGGGCGCGGGACGGCGGTTCAGTTTGTCCGTCGTCAGAACATTTGGCACAACTCGCGGCGTAAATTAGCGGAGTGCGGGCCTCGTCCTGGGGTTGATATTAAGCGGCGATCTTGCGGTGCAGCAAGCGCCGATGTTCGATGGTCTT